>Ga0302280_1001618_pt1 | contig 18222 bp, 15 predicted proteins | sample III_Fen_E1_1_FD_198771 | JGI IMG/M metagenome (GOLD analysis project Ga0302280, IMG submission 198771) | Peat permafrost microbial communities from Stordalen Mire near Abisko, Sweden - III_Fen_E1_1 | ecosystem: Environmental > Terrestrial > Soil > Wetlands > Permafrost | place: Sweden: Abisko... | reverse complement strand
ACCACTTTAAAACGTTAAAATGACCTTTATTAACAGCAGAAGAACAGGTATGTGAAGCCCATGGACACCCGTTCGAATAAAGCCATTTGAGAATTTCTAGATCACCATGTAAAGCAGCATTTGAAAAAGTAAAAGCATCCCATGGACATCCGTTCGAATAAAGCCATTCGAGAATTTCTAGATCATCATGTAGAGCAGCATTTGAAAAAGTAGTTTTATCCCATGGACATCCATTCGAATACAGCCACTTAAGAATCTCTAGATTACCGTGTCGAACAGCATTGCAAAAAGTAGATTCGTTCAACGGACACCCGTTTGAATAAAGCCATACAAGAACATCGAAATGTCCATTAGTTGCGGCATAAAAACTTGCGGTAGTACCCAATGAACATCCATTTTCGTAAAGATATTTTAGTATTTCAATGTGACCCATTTCGGCAGCAGCCTCAATAAACCAGGATCGACTCTCGAATATAAATCCAAGTTTTTTGAGCCATTTTAACACTTCGATGTGACCGTTTCTGGAGGCGTACGTACATGTGAATCCCAGGTATCGAATATCTATACAATTATTGTTCTCAAACCAATTTAACACTTCAATATGACCATATTTAGTAGCAATAGCATAAGTATAATCATTAAGTGGAAAATTATTTTGTTTGAGCCATTCCAGGATCTCTATACGTCCACTTTCAGCACCACCACTGTATGCATTACTAAGTCGTGAATCATACATACAGTCGTTTTTGCAAAGATACTCGAGCATTTCGATATTACCATTTTTTGCGGCGTCCATATAGACATCTCCTTCCCATGGACATCCATTAGCATGAAGCCATTTCAGAGTATCAAGGTGATTGTATTCGGCCGCAATCGAACAAAGAGTAGTTGACCATACATTTTTATACTGATCATCACTTTTCTCCAATACTGTGAAATGAGGATCTTGGTTTGCATCTCGATTAAGATAATGTAGAATTTCCGTACTGCCTGATATAGCTGCCTTTTCGCAGTACAATTTTGCTTCATTGAGTGGAATAGCGTATTTGTCAGGATGTAACCACATTAGTTGATCAATGTACCCATGCGATATTGCGTCGTGTGTGATACTGGTTAGTTTGTCTTTAACGATAAGAGGATGTTGTGATGTAGAATAGTTTGAGATTGTATTGTGATATGTTATGGTGTATTTGAAATACTTATTGGATGTGCGACTTAAAGAGAACTTAGACGATGGATTCAAGAGGGATATGATTATTAAGAACAATTCGGTAGGGATGATCAATAGTACATCCATATGATAGATCCTGTAGTATATTGGGTGTCTCGTTCAATGAAAGCAATAGATTAAACAATATTCAAATTTTTTTGGATGTAGTGTTTGCAATATCTACAATTATCTTTGTTTTTATCATCACATTGACTCTTTTCATGAATGCATTAAAACATTTCGAATTCTTCCATTTGCGAATCCCATTGACACCCATTCTCTTGAAGCCATTTCAAAATGTTTAACCTACCATAAGCAACAGCTTTCATATAAATATTTTCGTCCCAAGGACATCCATTATCATGAAGATACTTTAGGATCTCTAAATGACCGTTTATTGCGGCAGATTCGCATGCATTTTTATTCCAAGGGCATGCATTTTCGTGAAGATATTTTAAGGCTTCCAACTGACCACTTCGAGCAGCACTTATACATGATTCTTCACACCCCGAATATCCAACATCATACAAATATTTCAGAATATCTAAATGACCATTTTCTGCTGCTACTTCACAGCACATATCTGCATTCCATTGATAGTTATTTTCCCGTAAATATTTCAGGATATTTAAATGACCATTTTGAGAGGCAAACATACAACACCATTCATTGAGTAGACATCCATTTTCATATAGATATTTTAGAACTTCCAAGTGTCCATTGCTGGAAGCATATTCACATGCGTACTTATTCCAGTCACATCCATTCTCATGTAAATACTTTAGGACTTCTAAATGACCATTTCCAGCAGCACCATAGCACGCATCTTCATTCCATGGACATCCGTTTTCGCGCAGATATCGTAGGACTTCCAAATGTCCATTATTGGCAGCATTCTCGCACGCATCCTCATTCCATGGACACCTATTTTCATGCAAATACTTTAGAATCTCCAAATTACCATTTCTGGCGGTGCTACTACATGTATCTTCATTCCAAGGACAGCTATTTTTAAGATGATCTATATCATACTGTGGATTTTCAATCAAAGAACACCATTTCTCGTGCAACCATTTTAAAACTTCCAAATTATCTGCTCCAGCTGCGCCTGCGAAAGTGAATTCATCAGGGAGATACCCATTTTCATACAAATATATTACGATTTCTAGATGACCAAATTCAGCTGCTAGTGTAATAGTACATTTTTCTAAAAAACCTCCATTGTTGTGTATGTATTTTAGGATATTAATATTTCCGTCTTTGATAGCTTTACTTGCATGAATATTCCCATATTTGAGATATTTATTTTTGTGTGAAGGTTTTGTAATTAATTTTACTTTGTCTTCAGGAACGAGCCATTCAAATAGGTTAATATGATTGTTCGATATTGTATCAAGATGAATCATCGTTATTTCTCGCTCGATGATATATGTATTGATTACTTTATGTTTCCTGTATTTTGTCACAGTGACACTTAATGAAAATATAGATGCGTCATTCAAAAAATGTAGTATCGACATAAACAATTCGTTCGGGATACTCAACAATAAATTATCAAATTGTAGGTCACACATGTTAAATAGATTAGTGTCATGATACTTTAAATTATGAATACACAATGTGAACAAATGAACCGAACGATTAATTATGGACATCATACATGATCATTGAATGAAGCATCCGATTGCTCGCACTTCATGCAGCTGCCTCCACCTGTCCACCCCCCGCAATAAGAAGAAACGAATTAAATGTACCGTTTATCATTATTCATATTTTCACATCTTGTATGTGTAAGCTTAACTTTCCCTCTGGGGGCAGTAAACGATAGCAAAACGCAGCCCACATATGTAGATGTTCATTTTCATTTGATCATATTTTGACACAATTTACATCATAATCGAAAGTATTAACATCGATTATGATATGTTCAGCATATGTCGATTTCAATTATCAAAATGGGAAACATACTCATATACTATTTTTATTTATAATCGAAGACTTAATTATAACAACTCAAAATGAGTATAGAAGACATTAGGACTTATATTTCCCAAATGAATATAGAAGAAATTAGGGCTTATATTTTAATGTGTGAATTAGAACTCATAAATTATGATTACTGTATAGATTCATGGGACACTGACCGAGATGGACTTACTGATAACAGTCATGAATTTGATGATAACTATAGTGACAGTAGTCATGGATCCGATGACGATGATTATAACACTTATTACCTCAACAAGAAATCAAACATTCGTTTGAATAATAATCAATGTACAATACCAAACCCAACCGCGAAACCGCATGCTAAATATAGACAAACCGGAATAGTAGAAAAGGTTTTTAGATTAGCAGATAAAATACCGGGTCGAGATCCCGATGTTTATAGAAAAGACCCATATGATAAAACTATGATTTACTATCAATATGGTGAAGGTAAAAATGTAATCGGCAGTTGGGAAATAGATCATATCAAACCTAAAAAATATGGCGGTAGTGATGATATTAGAAATCTACAAGCATTGAGTTTTGAAACAAATCGAAGTTTGGGATGTAATACAAAAAATAAGAAAAGTCGACATGACGTTCGAAGAATCCAATCATACCTAAAACGCCTCCAGTGATTCCGACGATAACTTTGGACCGACCAAATCTTCCGAAGAAGAGAAGATAATCAAAAAGTAATCAACAAAAACCCCCAATCAAATCGACCAAAGTAGTGGTAGTTCGTAGAGCTATTCCGAAATAGTCGTCATAGTTTATCACCGATCAATCGTATATTCTTAGATACCCATCAATTTTAGTTTTACATATCGGACAATCAATCAGTTTAATGATACACTGTTTGCATATACTCGCATGTCCACACGGTAGTAATACGTATTTCTCGATCAGCTCCTCAAAACATATCTTACGCTCAGATCTATGTACATGTATATCTTCGGTATGTTCTGGTGCTGCTGCGTATAATCATTTAGATATTCTGAAATATTTCCACAAAAATGGATGCACGTGGAACGTTGATTGTATCGTGAATGCTGTTATTTTTGGTCATTTGGATAAATGTTCTAGTCAGGCATGTGACACCGCTGTTATTAATGATCGTCTAGAGCTTTTGAAATATCTTCGTGAGGTTGGTTGTTATAGGTAGCTACACGAGGATGAATCGTGTTGCAAAGCCGCAGTCTTACACGATCGTTCGGATATTCTGAAATATTTACATGATAACGGTTGTCCTGGGTGAAACAATTACATTAGAGACAAATCATGTCGTGAGCTATTACATGTGGACAAATGAATTGTGAACGAATGATTGGAGACCATAATACAGGAATGGCTACTTGATCACTCGTAAACTCGTTCTCTCGCTGCGCCATTTTTTTGTAATGAATCCTGATCATCTTGTCTGTTCATTATGGGTTCGTAAAAAAGTTGGGGGTAGTGAGCCATAGCGAAACGCAGCCCCTCGCATGGATGTTCATATTACACAAAAAATATTGAATATTTGATGTCCTGTTCTTCCCTTAATACCTCAAATCTACACAATACTCATCAAATATCCATGATCGCAAACACTATCAATACTCATCATCTCCTATTGATCATCCCTCGTGAATTGTTGTTATTGATTCTACAATTTTTGGGCATATCATCTATCTTCTCACTGTCACTAACATCTAAAATGTACAGACTGAACAACATAATTAAACCATTTATGGTAAAGCAACCCCATATACATACTATTCGTCTAAATGCAATAGGTCAAGGATACATCGATCTAGTTAAGTGGCTTTTACACAATCAAAATATCAACAATATCAAACCCTTTTTTGAAGCAGAAAAAAACAGTCAATTTACTATTGAAGCAGCAAAGAATGGTCAACTAGAAGTTTTAAAATGGCTTCGATCCGATGATAATAATAAATGCCTATGGACAAGGCGTACATGTTCGGCAGCTGCTGAAAATGGTCATTTGGAAATTCTAAAATGGCTTCGATTTCGATCTGATGATAATGATAATGATAATGACGTATGTCCGTGGGATTCATGCTCTTGTGAAGATGCCGCTATGAATGGTCATTTGGAGATCCTAAAATGGCTTCGATCTGATATACATAAAAATAAATGCCCCTGGGGCGAAACAACCTGTTATTATGCATGTTATTATGCATGTGCTAACATCGATGAACCCGAACGATTAGACATTGTAAAATATCTTCATGAAAATAATTGTGGATGGTGTAAATATTCTTGCGGTGTCGCTGTCGAATACGGACATTTAGAGCTTCTAAAGTATCTTCATGACAATGGATGTCCTTGGGATGAACATACTTGCCGTGTTGCTGCAGAACGTGGTGATTTGGAGATTCTACGATACCTACATGAAAATGAATGTCCTTGGAATGAACTCACTTGTCAGGTCGCATCCGAAAATGGTCATCTTGAACTTCTAAAGTATCTGCACGAAAATGGCCATAATAAGTAAATGCTGCATATTATGGCCATTTGGAAGTTCTAAAATATCTCCACGAAAATGGATGTCCGTGGACGCTGTACGGGGATAAAGATATCTGTATCAATGCCATCAGTAATGGTCATTTAGAAATTTTACGGTACCTTCAAACAAAGATTCTGTAAAAATTTGAAAATCGTATTATTTGTGTATCTGAACACTAAATTTATATCATACAATATTCATGAATCCATACTCTTGTAATATCTTATTGGTCATTCCTTACGAATTGTTGTCATTGATTCTACACCTTTTAGATATGGCATCTATCTTTTCATTGTCACTCGCGTGTAAATCATACAGACGAAACAACATAATCAAACAGTTTATTGTAAATGTAAAACATAGCATAGACACTATCCGTATAAATACAACAAGTCATGGGTACATCGACCTAATTAAGTGGCTTTTACACGATCAACAGATCCATGGTACTCTACTTACGATCGTCGCGACAAAACATGGTCAGTTAGAAGTACTCAAGTGGCTTAACGATGAAAATAAATGCTCATGGACAACACGTACATGTTCAGCAGCCGCAAAACATGGTCATTTGGAGGTTCTAAAATGGCTTCGATCGAATGAAAATAATCGATGTCCTTGGAATTCATGCTCTTGTGAAGATGCCGCTATGAATGGTCATTTGGAGATCCTAAAATGGCTTCGATCTGACATACATAAAAATAAATGCCCTTGGGATCGAGCGACTCATTATTCTGCTTGCAATTACGCGTGTGCTAACATTAACGAACCCGATCGATTAGAGATCGTAAAATACCTTCATGACAATGGATGTGAATGGAGTATTTTTTCTTGTAGAATCGCTGCCGAATACGGTCACCTAGAGCTTCTAAAGTATCTTCATGACAATGGATGTCTTTGGGATGAATGTGTATGTCGCGATACTGCCGAAAATGGTTATTTGGAGATTCTACGATACCTTCATGAAAATGGATGCCCTTGGGATGAAGCTGCATGTACTGGTGCTGCAAATAATGGTCATTTGGAAGTTCTAAAATATCTCCACGAAAATGGATGCCCTTGGGATGAAGATGCATGTAGTTGTGCTGCCATTAATGGTCATTTGGAAGTTCTAAAATATCTCTATGATAATGGGTGTCCTCGAGATACAGATGTCCGTGTGTACGCTGCAAACAACGGCCATTTAGAAATTTTACAGTACCTTCAAACAAAGGTTCTGTAAAAATTTGAAATTCGTATTATTTATGTTTATCATTTGTGTAAGTATCAGTACTATTACTGATGAACTTGCCCTATGGTAATCTCTTATTAGTCATTCCAGGTGAAGTGTTGTCGATAGTACTAAATTTCTTGGATATATCCTCCCTATTCTCACTAAAGTCGACATCTTATCAATACAAACAAAACAAGATAATTCGTTCAATTTGTTCAGATTTTAATGAAGCATTTATTAGTACAGTGTATAGAAAAATAACCATAGGAGATATCCGTTACGACACCATACAAAACGGACATACGAATCTACTGAAGTGGCTAGTACATGAGAATGAGAAAAGATTCATTACTAGAAGATTTGTAGAAACATCAATCGAAAATGGACATTTGGAGATTGTAAAATATATTCACAAAATCGGGATCTATTTAAACTCAAACTCATCAGGATATACAGGCACTGCAATCGTTAACGGTCAGATAAGTGTACTAAAATATCTCCGAGAAATTGGATGTCCGATGGAGAAATGCGCATATGATTATGCTGCTTTCGGTGGTCACTTAGAAATGGTACAGTATCTTTATGACATAGACATAGAATGTTCACGAACTGAAGATGCATGTTGTTATGCTGCTAAAAATGGTCATTCGGAGGTCCTCAAATGTCTTCATGGATATGGTTTTCGCTGGGGCAAACACGTCTGTTATGCTGCATCTGATAACGGTCATTTGGAGATCCTCAAATATCTTCACGAAAACGGATGCTCCTGGGATAACAAATGTTATGTTAATGCTGCTAGACGTGGTTATCTAGACATACTAAAATATCTCCACGAAAATGGATGTCCATGGAATGAGTTTACCCGTTATTGTGCTATGGTGAATGGTCATCTAGATATACTACAATATCTTCACGAAAATGAATGTCCCTGGGATGACTACAGCATGTGATAGGACTTTTCAATACAATCATCAGGAAATTCTAAAATTGTAAATAGTGCGGGATCTATTTTTCATGTTTCTTGATTTTAGTTTTGCATATTGGACATTCAACATTCAACATTGAACTAGTATCGTGGTTTGATTTATAAAGAAAAATCATTAAGAATCTGGTTGATACATGCGATATAGTCGAAAGTAGTTCTAACTTGAGTATCAACATCAGTATCAATTTTAACTTCGGTCACATTATTCCTCAACAAAGGTAAAACCTCTTTTAGTTTATTAGCTAACAAATTTCTTTTTTCTTCATCTAACGAATCTTGTAGTTTCGATGATATCATACAAGAGTTGCACATAAATTGGAAAATTTCTCTACCTTCCTCTATATACGGATCCCTAAAATTGATAGGAGGTCCAATATTAATTAAATGTCTCAATGATGCTTCACAATCAGCATTTTTTAACCCTCTTATGTACATACCCCATTGGGAATCCAACAACGACCCTAGACAATTTTTACAGTAGGGAAATTGCAACCATTCATTGTTTAGACTCTGCCGATATGTTACAAAAGTATCCGGCGTTAAGTCTTCAAAACATATCGTGCATATTGTTTTATCGTTCATATCTGATATTATAATTACATATGATTCGGTGTAAATGGGAGCACCAAAGTATGGAAATTTCAATTTTTAATGTGAAGTATATAATATAATGGATGTTCTAAATGTTCTACAAGATTCTCTTATCGCATTTGGTAATAATATCAATCTGTACAATCATAAACAGATAGACGATGCAGAATTTATTATACGGGAGTCATCGATAGGTAATGACATGCCCAAACTAACTAGAGAGGATAAACAGAAAATTATGAGGGATTTCGGTGGATCTAAAAGAGTTAGAAAATCGTTGACTGACTCGAGATATGAAGATCTATTAAATATCGTCAACATCATTAGCAAATACGAAGTGATAAACAACGATACGAATATATTGTACAATGATGCCTTCAAATCTTCTATTTACAACATCTTTTGGCCATTGTTACAAGTGATAGGATTTTCTACCGAAAATATGGGGGATGTCATAGATGAGATTGTTACTTTATTCAATAAGTTTACACACCCGGGATACTTTTTAAAGGATTGCTCGTTTACTGATAATCCGAATTACTCCTGTGGAAGGGCAATGATCTCGATCGATCGTAAACCTGCCGGATTTTTAATCTTTAATACAGCAAGTAATGCAGAGATGGACCCTAATGTAATAAATAAATATTATTTATCATTTGAGTTTGAGCCCGAGTGTAAATATACTATTAATAATGAGGAGATGATGAACAAACTAAACACTAGAATTAAAAAAGAGTTAACAATGCTTACTAATATCTACCCTGACACAAATTTTTGTATAAATAATAATGAAGTGACAATTATTGTTAAAAGTGCAAGTGGAAATAAATACTCATATACAATAAATAATATCAAAACCTACCCGTACGGACCATTTAATCCAAATCTTACCGTAAATGATGTAAATATCAATTTGCTCAAGTTGTTCGGTTTAGCTGCGTGGAGTCCCGCTATCACTCTATTAATGATAATTAAAAAATTGGGTAGAGAGGGTAGACAAATAGGAGGTAGTAATAATGAGTATACATCCAGATACTTGTATCTAAAAAGTAAGCAAGACTATGTATATCTAAAAAAGTTGGTTTTTGTAACAGTATGATCCTACCTACCAATAATGAACTATAACAACATCTTATCGATCATCCCTATTCTACTTGGAATTGGCATCAACACATTGTAAAATACATCAGAAGTAAAATATAGTTAAATTTTATTAAGATACAGATAGTCTTTTTTATTTTCGATGTATCTATCGTAATAAGTCAATCTGCCACCAAAGTGTTCGGTCACTACCAAATGTGAATTTGATCCATAGTTTTTACTTTTTTTAATAACATCATCTCTTAGCTCGAAGAACTGTACAAGTATACTTAATAACAAAACGAGCTGCTTATAACCCTTGATATGGAACTTGTTTATTATGAACATGACATTCTGTTTTGTCAATTGGCTTTCAAATAGGCGCCAATTCAATCTCAAAGGATATTTATGAGCTATATCGTGAATAGTCATGTTTTCACGTGGTATCCTGTACTTTTCCAATACGCTATCATCCATACTGAGTACATCTACTCGTTCGTCTCCAGGAAGAGGCATACTGTCGACTTTTGCGAATTTATTGTTTTTGATCGCTGTAATAACGAACGGCCTTTCGTACGTGTAGATTCCACAGGCATTGAGTATGGTACGACAGATGTTATCGAAACAGTTGACAACGTCCTTTTCAACGAACTCCAATAAATCAGCAATATATTTGTAACATCTCTCAACATCGATTATGTTGTAATCATACTCGAAACAGTAACAATCATAATTGCCCCATTCCGATCTGACTTTAATCGGACTATTCGAGAAGGAATCTTTCCCTATGAACTCCTTTTCATCACTCAAAAAGTATTTCATCCAGATATCGTTATCGGTCTGAGTCCACTCTCCGATCCGAGGTTGACCAGTTGTGTAAAAGTATATTGATGTGATGTCATCGATCATCTGCAAAATTTCTTGTTGATTGTACTTTTTTACTTTGGGGCAGTATTGGTGAAAGTATGATTGTGCCAAGTAGTAGTAGTCTTCACCAGTACCACCCCCTATGTCATCTTTATACTTGATCAGAACAAAAACATGTCCAAAGTTGGATGTCCATGTCCATTGATCCTGTTCGTCCCATTCATCATCTGGATTTCCCTGATGCAGTACCATGGCATTCACACCGATATTCAAATAGTACGATGGAACATGTTTTAATGATATGATTAGATCTTTCAGTTGTCGAGATGTTATTGTGGCCGATGAGTTTTTCGTATTGCCCCCTAGTAGATATTTTATAGTGTTTGCCGAAGCGAAACATCGTGTAAATATGTAGTTCTCGGATAAGTTTAAATTCCCTTTCGGAAACATGTCTCGATCACCGATCTTGATTATGGTTTTGTCATAAAAAGCTACTAGTAGATGTATTAAGTGTGAATATTTTACATACAACGATATGATGTCACACGATGATGGATTCTGGGTATTATCCGCAAGTTTCAACAATGTACTTAGATAATTATGCACATAGCGAAGATCAGACATCGCTAGGCCAGCAGCCAACGATTTGAACCAGTACACTTTATCGATTATGTACTTCTGTAGATACGCCATCTCATCTGTAGTCAAAATATCGGGTTTGTTTATGAATGTGAATGTATTATTATTGGAAGCTTTTGCTAAGATTGTATCTATCTGTTTGTGAACCATATCTGTCAGACTAGTAATACGAGGAGCATCGATGATATCAGTAACTGTTTTATCATCTGTAATAAGACCATCATAGTAACCATACTTATTGATCTTTGTTATCAGATCATCGAATTGTAAGGATGTTGTCGTCATTTATACTATGGACCGACATAATTTATAATATCTTGTACATGTACAGCGACATCGTCAATGGATAGTATCGACACTCTATTGTACGTACTTTTGATTGTATGTATTGTGATATTGGTAGTTTTGTTGTGGTATGCAGAAGATAATTTGAAGACTGTTGATAAGTGGATGAAGATCAGTGACGAGATGAAACAGTGCGGTAAGAGTGAAGAGTATGATAAAATTAAAAACAAATGTAAGAAAATATGTGGTCCCCTATGTGAGATGACTAAATGGAATATCTCTTATTGAAGTACATCTTATTGAAGTACATCTTATTGGTAGCTGTAAATGCATCAGTACAATCACGGCTATCTTCGTATGTGATGATAACTGTAGCAACATGTTTTTCTTCTTTATTCGAACATTTTACCGAACATCGACCAAAACGCTCAAACCAGTTTATCCACTTTTCAACATCCAAGTCAGAGTAGTCTTCATCGCAAAATTGAAAGGATTTTGGCGTTAATGTGTTTAGTACAATCTTATTGTCAGGGATTAATTTTGTATTTCGCTCTTGTCTTTTGCTCAACTCTTTGGTGATCTCAATAGACAGTTCTGTTAACTTATCGGTAGGTATGTTCGATAACAACAACTTACAAACTTCTTGAGACATAAATAATAGTGTTTGGATGAAAACTAATGGTAGATGTAGATGTAGATGTAGATGCATATGTACACATTTAAACAAATATAAATCAATTTTTCTTATGTTGTATGATGAATGGTGCTTCCAAAAAATGTGAAATTTGTTAAGCTGAATCGATGTTCTAGAAAATCAACGATAATTAACTAATCGATATACATTCATTAATGATGGATCTACTTTTAATCATCCCTCATGAGTTATTGACAATAATCCTTAATTTGGTGGACGTATCATCGATATTCTCATTGTCCCAAACGGCCAGAAAATTCATACATCATAAAACGATCAGGTTCTTTGTTTCTGATTTTGGTATGAAAATTATTCGTCTGAATGCCATATCTAAAAATCATGTCAATCTGTTCAAATGGTTGATTCGCAAGGAAGAAGTTGAATATCTCGATAAAACATGTTATGTGGAACGATCTATCGAAAATGACTGTCTTGAGATTGTCAAGTATCTGCGTGAAAATAGATGTTATTGGAATCAGTATCTATACGAGAATGCTGCGATCGGACATGGTCGTATCGAGATTCTAAAGTATCTGCGACATCTAAAGCGGGACTCATGGTATGCCAATTCATGTTCACGTGCCGCAGAGAATGGTCAGATAGACATGTTAAAATACCTACATGAAAATGGATGTCAATGGAATGTTGATACTAGTTTTTCTGCTGCTAGATATGGTCAGTTAGAAACTCTAAAATATCTGCATGAAAAAGGTTGTCCATGGGATGAGGACGCTAGTTACGTTGCTGCAGAAAATGGTCATTTGGAAACTCTAAAATATCTGAATGAAAATGGATGTTATTGGAACGAGTGGACATATAATAGAGCCGCAAAATACGATCATTTAGATGTTCTGAAGTATCTTCATGAAAACGGATGTCCTTGGGACAGTTCTGCGTATGAATATGCTTCTCAGAATAATCACCTTGACGTTCTAAAATATCTCCATGAAAATGGATGTCCATGGGATGATGATGCGTGTACTGCGGCCGCAAGAGAGGGTCATTTAGAGATACTAAAATATCTTCATGAAAATGGATGTCGCTTGAGCAAACAAGTCTATGCACTCGCTACTCGAAATGGTTATTTGGACATTCTAAAATATCTACATGAAAACGAATGTCCCATGTAGCTATACGAGTACAAAAAATGCGTGTATCATCGCTACTCAGAAGTTCTACAATGACTTGACGAGAATGGCTTTTTAATATCAATGGTTCACAACATAAATAAACTGTTTATTTTCTTAAACTCTGGACTACTCTTGTAAAAGCCCCTTCTCCTAGATACGTATCGTACATACGAGGATCAACTACGTATGTACTGTAGATATCTGTTTTAATGACACGTCCACATATGTAATCAGCGTAACCATCATCTAATGATGCCTTCGCTTCATTCAAATCAAATAATGGTGACTTCATACCGGGCATTCTAAAGAGAGTAGCGGGTTCTGAATTTTCCCATAAAGCTTCTAACAATGTGTCTTTGTCGATGCCGGATATATCTACATATTTCGAATTAGATGTTGTATTATTCATGTGTAATTGAGATAGTAAGTAATAAATCCAAAATATCATATGCGACATCAGACAGTTGTATTTTCAAAATTTTCGGAATGGTTGTAACGCAAGGGGGAAATAATAAGATGCTCGTAACTTCATTATGAACATTCGTGAGCGGGGGAGGGGCTGCGTCTCGCTCTCGGTATCGCTAACTGTCCAGAGCCCTCAGAATATGAACAGATTATTGTCCCCATACAAGATCGGGGGTAGGAAGCGACAACGAGAGCGACAACGAGAGCGAGACGCAGCCCCCCACACATGTATGTTTATAATTATTTGATCCGATTCATTTCGTCTACATCATGTCGTCCCCTTATTTCACCTGCCGCACACATTAACAAAAATTGAATACTTGATTATCCTACTTACTCACTTACGACTAACATACAGTATCAATCAATGATGAATCTATCGAATATCTGTTCCAGCAGTTTCTTATTGGTTATCCCTCATGAGTTATTATCACTGATATTTGAGTTCTTGAACACATCGTCGATATTTTCATTGAGCCGTACATCCAAAATGTATACAAGACACAAAATAGTTAGGTCATATCTCATCAATCATGATATCGTAAATATACGTGTGAATGCCGTATCTAATGGACATATCGATCTATTCGAGTGGTTGGCACCTGACAAAGAAGCAGCACTGGTGATGGACATCTTTTATGTACGAAAAGCTAGTGAAAAAGGTCAATTGGAGATAATAAAATACTTACACAAACACATCCGCTATTGGGTTGATTCCTGGTATACACATCTTGCTGCTAAAAATGGTCATCTGGAAATTCTAAAATATTTTCACACGATTGAATGCGAATGGTGTTGGAATGTTTGTGAACAAGCAGCCTCTAACGGACATCTAGAAGTTCTAAAATATCTGCACAGCATTGGACGTAAATGGGATGTAAGTAGTTGTGTAAATGCTGCCAAACATGGTCAATTAGAGGTTATTAAGTATCTGCATGAAAATGGATGTCCCTGGCATAAAAATGCTTGTTATCACGCTGCCGAAAATGATTATTTAAATGTTCTAAAATATCTGCACGAAAATGGGTGTCCACGAACTATTTATGCCACTTATTTCGCCAGTAAAAATGGGAATCTCGAAATGCTGAAGTATCTACATGAAAATGGTTATCATTGGAATGCTGATGAATGTGAGGAAGTTGCCAGAGATAATAACCATCAAGAAATTCTCCAATATATCCAAGAAAATAGGTAAATACAATAGTAGTAAAAAGATTGAATATTTTACTATCATAACTATCTACAATCAATCATAGTATCAACTAATGATGGATCGATCAAGTATTTGTTCAATAGGTTTCTTACTGGCTATCCCTCATGAGTTGTTGACAATAGTCCTTCATTTTTCGGACACATCATCTATATTTTCACTGAGCAGAACATCTAAAACATATACAAAACATAAAATAATCAAATCATACTTCATCGAACATCAACATCATATCGAGAATATCCATTTAAATGCCATATCTAACGGACATACTAATCTATTCAAATGGCTCATATCGAACAAAGAAGTCGCATCTATTACTAACGCGTTTTACATAAATAAGGCTAGTGAAAAAGGCCGATTGGAGATCTTACAATACTTACTCGAAAATGGATTCTCTTTGAATGATGATGATGCTACATGTATGCGTCTCGCTGCTGAAGGCGGATATCAAGAAATTTTAAAATACCTTCATGAGAATGGTTGTAAATGGAGTATCTTTGCATGTGAATATGCAGCCGGTAATGGACACTTAGAAAGTCTCAAATACCTCCATGAGAATAAATGTCCATGGGATTCGATGGCATGTTATCGAGCCACATGTGGCGGACATTTGGAAATTCTAAAATATCTTCATGACAATAAATGTGATTGGGATGATTGGTCTTGTTCGGAAGCTGCTAAAAATGGTCATTTAGAAATACTAAAGTATCTACACGAAAATGGATGGTTTTGGGATAAATATGTCTGTTCGTATTCTGTTATGAATGGTCATCTAGAAACTCTAAAATATCTACATGAGAATGAATGTCCTTGTGATGTGGATGATTGTATTCGTATTGCTATACAACACGGTCATGATGAAATTCTCAAATATCTGTATGAAAATGTTAGAGTTTGATCCTTGGTACAACATGTTTTCCTTTATGCTTTATGATCTGGGGATCCGGAAAGAATTGAGACAGAGCTTCGCTAAACTTTGGTAGAATAATTGTATCTAGTTCTCCCCATACATGAATAGTATTTTGATGACTAAAATTCTCACACAACGTATCGTACTTCAATGGATAGAATCCACTAACAAATATTAGTTTCTTATTGTTCGATATCATACCCAACTTACACAACAAACTCAGCATCGCAGCTCCCTGTGAGAATCCTAAAATGTACTCGATATCTGGGTGTTCTAATAGACAGTTCTTTATAGTTTCAATACTGTGTTTTAGCCCGAACAGTTGGTCGATATCAGAGACACTATCGATCAACTTGTCCCATTCGATATCTAACGGAGTCTCTTCAGAATAGTAGTACCATGCATAAACAAATTCTTCTTCAGGATTATCTTCATTTTGTTTCGGCAACACATTCGGAGCCTGAGGGATTATGAAATCGAATCTGTTTTTTAGTTTAGATCGGAAAGATGCCAACTTGGTGTTGAATACAACTGGGTTCTGTTCAAAGCCATGTAGACACAACATCTTTGTTTTGGGGATGCTCATCTTTGTATATTTATACACTCGATCTTTATTTACATCTGTTTGATTGTTGATATCACTATATGTGAGGAGTGACTTTTCTGATAACTGGTATTAACAAACTCGACGTCAATGATAAGATGTCTACCGTCATATAATAATTGAATTATCTATTGATCGTTGACAATATCGGTACTCTATGTTATAAAATTCAATATTTATTGCGACATTCAGTGATGGAGATACTTCATTAAAAAGATTGAATACTTTAGTAATTGGGGTAGTTCATATCATAAAACCGTATTCATCCATATCATGATCCATTGTGATTTCCTATCTATCATCCCTCACGAATTATTATCACTAATCCTAGAGTTTCTGGACATCGCAACTATATTTTCAATGAATCGAGTTACTGTTAAATACAATCAACACAAAATAATCAAATCATTCCTTCTTAAAAAAGATCTCGAGCAGGATATTATCACGAACATCATATATGAAGGACATTCCAATCTATTCAAATGGCTCGTTAATAATAATAATAATATCACGTCTATCGCACGTACTGATTATATAGTCAAATCTATTGAAAATGGTCAACTCGCCATTTTGAAATATCTTCATAAAAACATATCTCTATCACTGAATGTACGTGCGTGTAACATCGCTGCTAAAAACGGTCATATTGAAGTACTCAAGTACCTACACCAAAATGGATGTCACTGGGATGAGGATACTTTTTGGTTTGCAGTAAAAAATGATCAGTTAGGTGCTTTAAAATATCTACACGAGAATGGTTGTCCATGGCGTAAGACGACCATGTTGTGTTCAACTGCTGCATCCAACGGTTGTTTAGAAATTCTAAAATATCTTCACGATAATGGGTTTTGTTGGGATGAATGGTCTTGCACTTTTGCTGCTCGAAATGGCCATTTGGAAATCCTGAAATATTTACATGATAATGGATGTCCATGGAATCAGGATGCATATTCAAATACTGTTGTTACTGGCTATGTAGAAGTTCTAAAATATTTAAATGATAATGGATTCCCAAAAGAAGAATGGATGTGTAATCTTGCTAGTAGTCGTGGTCATTTAGAAGTCCTAAAATACCTACATGAGAATGGATGTCCATGGGACGTGAATGAATGTATCAGACTTGCGACTATGTATGGTAATGACGAAATTCTAAAATATCTTCGTGAAAATATTGATTCGAATATGGATTGACTATAATCGATATTCACATAAGTAATTCATAACAAAATGGTATTCATATACGTATTAGAGCTCGAGGACAACAAGTACTATGTGGGTAAGACAACGAATCCTGACTTTAGGATAGATTCCCATTTTAAAGCAAGTGGGTCTGCATGGACACGTAAATACAAGCCCATTCGTCTCAATGCGTTGATTCCTGATTGTGATGATTATGACGAAGATAAAGAAACGCGAAAATATATGGACAAATTTGGTATCGATAACGTAAGGGGTGGATCGTATGTCAAGATAAATTTAGATCAGACATCACGAGATAGTTTACAACAGATGAATAGAGGAACCAACAACAAATGTTTCAAATGTGGAGAGTCCGATCATTTCGCAAATAAATGTAATGCGGTAGTTGTAAAAAGTCCGACAGTCGAAGTTAAAAAAGATATAGTAGTGATTGAAAATACAAAAATATCACAACAGTACCGATGTGATAAATGTGATAAAAGTTATGATACGTTAAAAGGTCTGAGATATCATCAAAACATATATTGTGGTAAAAAATTAAAATCTATCAAGACACCCGATGTGAACGAGAATAATGTGTTTGATGGTGTCGTTAATGTGGTCAACACCGTATACGATATACGATATACGATACCCGG
>Ga0302280_1001617_pt1 | contig 18223 bp, 13 predicted proteins | sample III_Fen_E1_1_FD_198771 | JGI IMG/M metagenome (GOLD analysis project Ga0302280, IMG submission 198771) | Peat permafrost microbial communities from Stordalen Mire near Abisko, Sweden - III_Fen_E1_1 | ecosystem: Environmental > Terrestrial > Soil > Wetlands > Permafrost | place: Sweden: Abisko... | reverse complement strand
TATTTTGCGGGATACACTGTTGATTTTGAGGATAATGGAGATCAACCCCCATTGAACATCGAGAGTGGACCAAATGATACGTATGTCGCTAAGTTTCGATCCTTAAAAAAAGAGTCATTTATTCGTCGATTCATAACCATAATCTACCAACTGTTCATAAGCTCTATCATTTTATGGACTGTTGGTTACGGTCTGTACATGGCGATCCGTGATAAGGATGTAAACGAGTTCGGTAGGACATGGTTTCAGGTTCTGATAGTAGTACAGTACTACTACGCAATCTCCTACTTCAAATGCAATCATTTCTACGAGAACATTCTATGTAACCGTATTTTAAAAGATGCAATACTGATAGCCATTCCGATAGCTGCGATGTTGTGTCTATCATTAGCCGGCATGAATGTTGTACTTTTAACGCAAGAGTTCAACTTTAATGCATATAATGAAGTTTATAACATAAGTAACACGACCGGAAGAGTATTCATAGGAGGTCTGTTGTTCTTTGATTCTCTGTACTCATATCTTATGTTCTTGATAAATGCATGTGTGTTTGCAATTAATATGTGGTATCATCGAAATGTGGTGATTGATTATTCCAATAACATCGATAACTACATCCGACAAGGATTGAACACTCTTCGTAAACTAACTGTTGTCGCCACAGAGTACTCACAGATGAAATCAAACTTTGATAAAACGGTTAAGTTGTTGTCCCCCTTTTTTTCGGTTCTCAACTTTATGGGTTTCACTACCATCTATTTCTATTTGAAGATTATCAGTACACGATCTATGAGCGTTACTGAATACATCAATTTGGGGCTGTTTTTAGCGACAGAAGCAGTATACCTCATAGCGATCCAAGCTGTAAACAACAACATAGACATTATCAGTGATTCATTGAACTCGAACGGTCTGATCAGTACGTTCTTTAGTAGCAAAAACTTTAACTACACAATGCCGATACCGCCCGTTGATCATACTCAAGGATACGCCGTAATGATGCCACAAACCAGTAGATCTTATCATGGAACAGGTGTAAGTGGTATCAATGTCAATGATGATTTAAATACGAACGGTGATATTACAATAGAAATCACACCTCAAACCCCTAAACGAACTCATCATCAACCCCCGAGACGAACAATGACTCATCCTCCTCTAACACCAAATTCACAATCTTTGTCTCCATTACTAAATCAAAAGTTAAATCAAAGTGTAGGTCAAGACTCAGGTTTAGACCAAGGAGGTGATACGGATTGGATATTTAGGGCAAACACCGATACACAGTATGAAAACATTGTGGACGGTCCTGACACAATCACATATGAAATGCTCCGAAACACTATGATTACTTGTAGTTCGATGCAACATATGATGGATTGGACGTCTCTAAAACATATTACAAGTGAGAGATGGAGCACATTCAAAGTGTTCGGAGTAGAATACACAGATACTCTATTGATAGCGAAACTGTATGGTGTGTTCGTCACTGTCTTTATGGCAACACAATTAGGATCGTATTTGAGCTGGTGGAATTTGAATTAAACCTAAAAGGTAAAGTAAACAATGTATCAACAAAATGAGTAGTAAAATAAAATCTCAACCTAAAAATCAACCTAAAACTCAACCTAAAAATCAACCTAAAACTCAAACTCAAATTCAACCTAAAACTCAAACTCAAATTCAACATCAGAATGAAGAATTTCAGAACAATATGATAAATCATTTTAATTTGGTCGTCATAAGTATGATTCGTCATCTCACTGACTACTACAATGATCCTAGTATGACACAACTTCGGATAGTTTTAGAAGAAATAATCATCGAAACACCTGATGAGCCGATAGCACAGTTTATAATGAAGATTTATAAGAATGATGATCATCGACGTAGTATTCTAGCATCATCCGACAATTTCTACACCAGTGCAATAGGTAGTATGAATACAAATAATATGAATACAACAAAAGAAAGATTGTTTGAATTTAATAATTTATGGAACCAGATAGATGATGATACCAAAAGTTTTATAAAAAAATCGATGAAAACTCTAGTTAAGATATGTCAACAGTACATTTTGTCCCTCTAGTAGTTACCATTATTGGAATTGATGACGGATCGAATCTGATTATGTTCCATAATTTTCATGAACTGTTGATTATCCATATTTCTAGATGATTCTAATTCATGTAGTTGTCGTTTCATTGTTTCAAGATCGATCTTATGTTCAACCATCTTCGGAGTACGAATGAAATTTGTTTCTTCGTCACCGATTCTAACAAAACTTTTAGGTTGACATAGATCAGTACTGTTGTAAGCATATCCGTCTGATATTCCGTCCATCTCGGCCTCACAAAACTCTAGGGGACCTCCTTCTTGGACTCGTGCTGCCAAATGTGCCTTCTGGATGAGTCTCCGATCGTGTTCTACTTGTTGAGCCAGATTTCGACGTTTATTAATGGTGAAATTGGTTAACCATTGTGAACATTGTACGGGTCCTTCACATATCGATGGACGCTGGTTCTCAGCACTTATAACTATAGCCGGAACCTGTTTTATGCTGAGCGTTGATATCTGTTTCGATGTAAAGTTGTCTACACATATCGGAATAAACATCTTCATTATGTTTTCATTGCATATGACGGCCCACAAGTTCATACATTCTTTACACTTGTTCGAATAGTACAGTCTGATGAACATTTTTATGTATTTGTATATATTCGCATAATTTAATACTCTTCGCAAACACACTTTACAATACACTTTACAATACACTTTACAATACACTTTACAATACACTAAAAATTGAAAAAGATATCCGTTAAACATAGTTCAATATACATGATCAATACATTAAGACGAATAATGACCTCCAAACTAGATTTAGAAGTATCGCTCTATGATTACAGACCCCATGATGATATTAAAAGGGGGAAACTTCAGATCGAATGTAAGGGTGTCGATTGTAATCCTCAATTCATAAACGCTATCGGTCGTATCGCTGTTGAGAGACTACCGATGTATGCTTTCCCTTCGGATCTCATCAAAATCGAAAGAATAAACCCCGAGACTGGATACCATGATTCTATTCCGTTTAATCACGATATGATGAGAGCAAGACTCCAGAATACTCCGGTAATGAACGTAGATCCTGGTTTTGCTATTCTACATGAAAGGTACTGGTACAAGATGGATTATCGTAACCCGGATAGAGAGATTCACGAAAATGAAAAGAGAATTGAAGTCTACATTGATGCCAAGAATACAGCTCCTTTAGAAGATACGGAGTCTGTACTACATGTTACGACAAACGATATAAAAGTCTATATCGATGATGAAGCAGTCGAGATCTATTCCAAATCCTACCCTTTATTGATCATCAGTCTAAATCCCAAAGAGGCGTTTAAATGTAGTATGAAAGCCGTTTTAGGCGTAGGCGTCAACCACACTTGTTGGGATGCCTGTAGTAATTTTTGTTTCGATGAAGAGACGATTCCCGGAAGCACTATCGCTAAATTCCAGGCTGCTTCACAGTTCGATGAGTACGTTCTTGTCAGCAGATCCTTGGAATATTTCAGAAATCGAACTAGATTAATGAAAGACGAAATTCAGCGACAATACCTGTTAGAAAAGGCCCCATCGGAACGATTCATGATAAAATTCATCAACGAAGATCACACAATGGCCGAACCTATCAGTTACGAGATACAATCTCATAAAGATATCATGATCTCATCGTGTTCCAGACCAGATCACCTAATAAGAGAGATGGTGATCAATGTCGTAGCTAAAAACAAAGACAAACTTCTTAATGCTATCATGGAATCGATGGATAATCTTATAACAAAGATAGATCACTTTGAGGAAGAGTTCGATGCTATCTCAGAACCTAAAAAGATTCCAACAAAATCTGGTACATCTACACAAAAAAACAAGAAACAATCAGCCAAACAGACAACTAAAGTACAAATAAAGAAGAAAGTAATCAATAAATAAATCTCAGATTGGATTCTTCATACTCAGTAGTTTTGATTGTATTTTCGTATTAGTACACTGTTTGAGCGGATACACTAATGTATTGTTTTGATCAAATTGTAAGATAAGTTCATCTCTGTCTCTGTAGAGGTCTGCCAGACTATTGAGTTCTAAAGATTTTAGTTTGATGTAGACATTATCAACAGTTATCGATATCTTACCATCATCATCTACATCTACATCTACATCTACATCTACATCTACATCTACATCTACATTAGATACAACGATTGTAGTGTTGTCTGGCATATTTGATGTATCCAGATCAGATTGTGCATCGATATCCTCAAAAAAGTTCATGGTATGATCGGTCTTAAATCGGGTCGAAGTGTAAAAAATAATGTCTTCTTGTTTGTTTTTTTGTATAATGTAGTCTGAGTGAAGCTGATACAGAAACAATTTGTACGATTGTGGTAGAATGTTGTATAGATCACTATTGCTCTTTTTACGTGTTAAATGATAGATATCCAGTATCTCCCTGCTCATGGTGCATAAAGATGTATTGATACGTTTTACGATGTCTGAATAGGTATCGGTGATGTGTTGTAGAAAATGAGTTAATTTATCGGATTGGTAGAGGAAGAGTTGTACCTCATGAATGCTCATATTCTCGGGTATCATACTTATCAGACGTTTGTAAGTAAAAGTATCATAAGATATGTTGATCGGTTCGATGAATTGATCAATTTTCAATTGGACGATAAAACCTCTGTTTATGAGTCGTTTTGTTTTATGGTTTACAATATCAAGTTCTTCTAGTCGAACATCTAGTTCATCTAGACATGATAGATAGACCCTTTTGTTCTCTGTCAATACATCGGTCAATATATTGTCTGAGTCAATCATGTTCAAATTGTACTTTTCAGTAAGTTTTGTAAGCACAACATAGTTCGTTTCGACAGTTGGTATGATCAATCGTCGAATCCTAGTATCTACTATTATCAAATGATAACATAATGCTTTGTCGAATCGATCTATGTTAGATCCGATATGTTCATACAAAACGGGATGAGTATTGTAGTTGAAATCATATATATTGTTATGGAGAACGAATGACCATCTATCTTTATGATAAAACAGTACTACATGACTACCAATATGTCGTTTATAAATCGTAACAATCCGTTTATCGAATTCGGTTGTACTGTATTTTTTTATCACATCATCGACGTAGTTTTTAAGATACGGATCTGTGGGATCTTTAAATGTCTTTTCGACATAACATATCGGTGCGAACGATGGTTTCTCGAATACTGCATACTTCATCTGATAAAGTACACGATCGATGTATGGATCATGATGCATCTTAGTATTAGTCCCAGTTTTAGTCTTGTCGGTGCTAATGATTAGGAAATCGTCCGATTCGTTAAACATCAGATCGTGCAACGGAGAATCCGGCTTGAGATATGTTTTATGTGTGACTTGCGTTTTTAAGAACGTTAACAGTGTTTTCATGTCTACCTTTGATGGATATTGATGATAAGATTTATGGTTAGGATTCGATAAGTACATCTTTTTAAGCAGCTCGATAAGATGATTGAAGGATTTCATATACTAGTCGATCCGAAAAATTTTGCCTTATCTGAACCTTATCGCGTGAACTGTCGATTTCGCATTTTTATTCTACCCCATTAGTAAGAAGTATAATTTTGATATGTACATCAACAAAGTAGATGATTTAATAGATAGAGTAATCGATGATTTTTATACGGTGGCCGTTCTTAAAAACAAAACGATGGAAAAAATGAAAGATGATTTAAACTTTATCAAATCTCAACGTGAGATTAACGAATCTGTCGTTGGTTATGTCAAGACCATCCCTTCCACCGAAATTACAGATATTGTTAAGAAAGGTGATAGTTACAATTCTATCATCGATATTATTCAAAGATACATCATAACCTATGTTTTTTTAACTTTGGGCATATTCTACAAAGGTAAACCGGACGTTTTTATTAACAACATAATAGAATTCTCCAGAAATCAAGCAGAATATCCCCTTAAGATCACTAACTTCTTTAATTCTGATAGTAATTCTCAGGTTATCAAACTCTTCTACATATGTCGTAACATCATAATCCTTCTCTCCAAAGATTCTTTACGATTCGAATACATCAAAAAAGAACCTTATGCTAGAGAAACAATAGATTTTTTAGAGAGTTTGAACGATGAATTTATTACTGCCGCTTTCAAATTAAAGTCTCTAGATAACAATCTATCTAGTCAGGCCCACAACATCATCAAAACCGTTATTATTCTACTTGTCTACAAGATCAATGATAAAAAGATCTTGTACAACATCATCGAACAATCTGAGATGAGTGAAGGAGAATACATGTTCATCGATATCATCGAACCCATCACCGAAACTCTGAACTTTAATACGATTGAGTCACTATTATCCAAATCTGATCTGTTCTCCGGACTAGCATACGATATCTGGGACTACATCAATGAGATCGAAGACAAAAATAAGAAGATCGTCTCAAGTGAAGAGAAAATTAATATATTAATTAATTCCGGGATCATCATACCTATCATGGATGATTTTCTTCTGTATCATAGGGATGGTGAGAGATACGATAAGACTATTACTACCGGTAGTGTCAAAAAGAAAGAAGACACTAAAGTACGATATATTATCGGAAAGATTGATGCAACAACAGAGCTGTATTCCGACGCTAGTAAAAAGGATCCTAAAATGGCCGCTAACATCATGAAGAACTTCTCGGTCCCTTTGTACAATCGAAAGGCGATTTTGAGAAACAACAATGAGGATATCAAGATCATCAACAAGATCATTAATCAAGGGAAAAGAAACACTGAGAATAATGATTACTTTAATGATCTGATAGGGTACAGACGTTATTCTTATGTTAATTTTAAGGATTTTGAAAAATACGGTTTTACTAACCATTTCACAAAGACTGTCACCGCGATTCGAGCAGTAAATTTCGATACAACATCAGAGTTCAAACAGACCAATCTCAATCAACGACTACAATTAAGGTCAGGAGTTAAGGACACAATCGGAAACATTGTTGGGTTTATGATACCGGGGAACACCCAGGCTTTACAGTGTATTCGAATAGCTGATACGGTGAACATCCGTGATTTAAGCAAAAAGAATAAGAATGGTTTTAGTCTCTTTTTGAATTTTTTGAAGAAGGCGATCATCAAAGGAGAGACCCACAAAGCATCGGTGTATTGGATGTTCAATCCGTCTACCGACAGAGTCAAGGTCGATGACATCGAAGTCAAGAATAATACTAGTCAACAGGATCTGGTTAAAGAAATGGTATCCGAACTCTACAACAAGGTCGTTGAAGAGATTTATTTTGAAATGATAGATATGATCGATCTAAAATCTAAAGATAATAAGGACTCAATCTCGATTAGATCTGCCCTCAAAGTGGTAAATTTTCTAGAAGACTCAATCCTTCATCTTCCATTGAGTCATAATATGTATGAGGATATCGAAAGATACATCTTTGAAAAAAAGATGATAAATCTACCGAGCGGGGAGGTTCTAGGAAACGATATGTTGTACGGTTTAGAAGGTTCAACAATCAAACTACCATCCTATTCGATTCCTCTTAAATCAAGTGTTAAAACGATCACTGTTGATCTACAACACATCGACGAAACAGGACAGATCATTGAAAGGGACTCTGTCAGTGGAATTTGTCAACACAACATAACATGGGGTAACATCGGTAAGATTCGAATGACCAACTACTCCGAATACATGAGACAGATGTACGTATTTATTCAACAGTATGTGGTAGAGAATACGAGTCAGGACTATGTTTGTAAGAGTTGTGGATACTATCTGGATATTCAGAAATACATTCAGGATGGGGTGTTCGATGATGAGAAAGGTTTTGTTACTTTTTCTATGCCGATGGAGACAAATCTAGAAGATCTCCCCGAATACGAAAAATTCATCTTCTCAATCAAGATTATGGATAAGAACATCGAAAAGATAGCATCATCTGTTGGAATCCCTTATTTTATGGGGAATGCTACTACCATTAAGTGGCGAAGAAAAGCAGTAATTAAGAATACGATCGATATGGTTTCTGCTAATAATCAGATTCTGAGTAAAACATTCAAAGAGCGTAACGAACTAAAGGGTAAGTTGTACGGTGTATCCAAACTTCTATCAAATCTGTTTGTGTTTGATATGGAGAACAACATCTTTCAAACATCATCCAAAGACAAGGATCAAGAACAATTCAAAATGATCAAACGGAACAATATCATGGCCTACATCATGATATATATGATCCTTGAACTCAACGAATCCCAGATATCATTCTTTGTTACAGACAAAAAAAATCTGTGCGATATTCGGATCTTCGATAAAGTATATCATTCATTGTTCGCTGGACTCCGTCTTAAGAAGAACAATACTAACGATACTGTCGACATCACCCGGTATAGGATTCTGTGTTATCTGATCTACATGGTATCTTGTCGTATCGCCAAACATCGAATGTGGTCCTCCCCTCAGGTGACAGACAAGAATATCCAGAAGATGATTCCTAATACTCAAAGATACATCGTTCATACAGGGATCGACCTGATCAACTCAATCCTGGAAAATTCTTTTAAGGCTGGAGTATCGTACATTTTTGAGATATTCAGAGTGAGATTCTATGCAAACTTAAACGGTATCTTTAAGAACGATGATTACTACAATGCCTTGATAATGCAGAATAAGATGAGTTTCCTGACAGCCAAAAAGAGAACCCATCTGAAATTAGTATCGGGAGAAGAGAACATACCGTTTATTTACAATACGGTACAATGGAGAACCGAGATTCCTGCAAGATTCTTTCCCCCGTATCTCAAAAGGATCGAATTCGATCTTAACGGAGTATCCAATCTGTCTAATTGTCCCGATGGTCAGTTTCACAAATGGAAGATAGAAGCCAACGGGGAGCTTGTCTGTAGTCTATGTAATGTAAGGATGCGCGATCTGAAATACTCCGAATCAGAATCAACCAAGATCGTAGAAAACTTCAAGATAGAGAGATCTAATCTGTTAGCCCAAAAATTCTGTCAGGTTGACGGAGAGCTTCATCAATATGTCTATGATCCTGTGACAGGAAAAAATGTATGTCTCAAATGTGGGATGACGGATGATCATCGATACACTGTTGAGGAGCTTACCAAGATCGATAAAGTTATTGATTCTATCAATGAGATTCGCCGACAGAGATATCAGACCACCGTACAAGAATACCAGGTGCGTGATGAAGCCGAGAATCGATATATTGTAAATGTCATCGATAAGAATCGTCAAGATATGCTGAACAACTTAGACAGAGAGAAACCTTTTAAATTTATCGATGTATTTGTCGATATGTTACAACAATCGATAGGTAACGAGATCAGATCTGAATACCCTATAAACTTAAGAAACAACACTTACATCATTGATCACACTCATACGGGTCACGATTTAGGGGGAAAAGATATTGTTATCAGTGAAGCTGATGATAAGATACACTACAAAGCTAATCATCCCCATTTCAAAACGGATGTTATTTATTATACGGATAACACTAACGTAAGGGTCGATGTGTTCTACGACATGATCACCCGACGACTTTTAGGATACAAAGAGACATCTAGAGACTATGTAGATATCAAAAAGACTGATAAGAAGATTAAAATAAATTATTCCATCTACAATAAACTAAAACTATTGGGATATCCTAACGAATACATCAATATCGATGATGATTACAAAAGTGTTAAAGAACATTATGAAAAATTTAGTAATGAAGTTAAGACCGATGATAATGCAGCTATCAAACAACAGATGTATCGGGAGATAGTTAGGGATATTAGTCGTAACAGGATAGATAATTTGAAACAAACTATTCTAGAATTCCAAAGAATCTTCAATCGTATCATCAACGGATATCAAGAGGTCATCGAAAAGACATATGATCAGTATTCGGGACAACAGAATACGAGATACGAAAAGGAGCTACCTAACTACTTCGGTGATAAACTCAATTCATTAATAGATAAATACAGAAAGAAGCTCATAAATGTCAATACAAGAGATGAAAACAATAAACATCTTGTATTCAAACATTGGAAAGGAATAACTAGAGGAATATTTGTTGAAAACTTCGACGATAAGTATTTTAACTTCGACTCGGATCTGATAGAGTCGGACAATGTAAGTAGATATGATGCACATTCTAACATGTTACTGTTTTACATCATACATGAATTTGTATTGTTGTTAAAATACAATAAGGAGGGTTTTATGAGGACTAATGTCTGCAATTTCTTGGTAGAGTTTATCGATCGAATCTTCTTTAAATACAATGTAGAACATCTACACGCTAACAACGATATCCAACGTTTTATGTATGTCATCAGTTCTATTGGTTATCTAAAAGAATCCGAAGAACAAGCTAAATTCGATACACCAGAAGGATTTTATGAAGAATACGTAGATGAAGAACCAACAGAGGCCGATCTCGAACAGAAGATCGATGATGAAGAGGAACAAGAAGCATTAGATCTGGATCTAGATTGGCAAGATGTCGAAGAAGGTTTTCAATCGGCCTACGAACATCAAGAAGAGATAGATACTCAATTCGAAGAGCACGAATATGCCCTCGAATATACCGGAATGAGTCTTAGTTCTTAGTTCTTAGTTCTTAGTTCCTAAAAATGTTGAAAATCTAATTGGTTAGACTGCCGATAGTGAATTTATAAATATATATTCGCTATCATCTCTGTGTTGGATATTGTAAGTAAGATGACAGATGTATTTGAAAATGCGAATGCTAAGATTATGAAAGTTGTATTAGTGGGTGAATCGGGGGTTGGCAAGTCCTGTCTATTGATTCGATTCTCCGAAGATAAATTTGATGATTCTCATGTTAGTACGATAGGAGTTGATTTCAAAATTCGCAATATTAAAATTAATGATAAAAACTACAAGATTCACATCTGGGATACTGCCGGACAAGAAAGATTTAGAACCATCGTATCATCTTACTACAGAGGGGCTCATGGTATCATATACATCTATGATATCGATGATAGAGACTCATTTGATAAACTCGACACATGGGTACGAGAAGTCGAATCACAAACATCACACATGAGAGAAAAACCCGTTGGATTTGTGTTAGGAAATAAGATAGATGATGACAAATCTGCCAGATGTGTTACTCGATCAGAAGCTGAAACTTATGCAAAGAATAGAGGTTTCGATTATGTTGAGGTTAGTGCAAAAACAGGACACAATGTTGACAATGCATTTATGACGGTGATCAAAACAATTGCAGAAAAGCTTCCTTTGGATGAATATGTTCCCATGAAGAAAACTATTGATGTCAATGATAATATCAATGTAAAATCAAATACAACTCCTATCGTTACAACCGGTTGTTGTTAAAATTGTACAGGTTAAATTGTACAGGTTAATTTTTTATCAGTCATCATATATAAATAGTAAATATGAGCTTAATATCCGAATCTAATTTAATAATAATCTTTTTGTTAGCATTGTTAATTCTGCTAATATGCTACTGTCGCAAAAATAGTGAAACCCGTGAAAACCGTGAAAACCGTGAAGGATTCGATTACGGGGATGTTGCAGATTCTGACACGATCGGAGATGTAGATGTCGATGTCGATATATACGATAAAACATACTATGATGATCTGGATCCTACTCGTTCCAAAGCTACATCAAACAGACGTTCCAGATCAAAATATAGATCCATGTATGATATTAAACCAGATGTTGATCTGGATCTGGATATGAACGATGTTGTGTTTGATACGAACGAATTGATAAGTATGATGAACAAAAGAAAAAATTGTCGACCTGATGTGGATGATACCGATATCGGTTACAAAGGTCGTCGTATCAATAGTGATTTTACCGATATGCAGTATCACAAAGACTACAATGATGTCATGACAGCTATTAACAACATCACCCCAATGAAAGAGTTGTTTAATCAGGGATTTCTACCTGTGGTGGAATCAGAGCCTGCCAAATCCAATACCAAGGGTTTGGTGAAACTGTTTCTTAAAAAGATCAATTTCGAGATCAAGAACAACGTTCAAGAGTATCTAAATGTCAATAGTGGATGGAATGATATGGGTAAGAGAAGAAGAGAGAAATCAGGTTTTGAGATACAGATGGAAGAATTAGGGCTTCCTGGATCCCTTTACAATGAACCTGCCTCGAATGCTCCGGTCAAATTGATCAAGATAAATAAGGCAGAGCAGTACACGACAGAAGACCAGATTAGGTTTACTATTTATATTATCCTTCAGAAGGTCAATGTGAAAGATCAGATGGTTTTACAGGTTAACTTTTATATGGAGAGAGAGGATCTAACTGATACCAGAGATGATCGGGATAGATTCTTCGAGAAGAAGTTAGCAACGATAGAAGATCTGGCAAAGATCGATCCGGAACAGATAGTTATAATCGAACAGGTGTTTATTCTCGGTTATCTTTCTGATGAAACTTTACCAAAGACCAAGATGGATAAGTTTCATGATTACAATGGTGTTCAGAGAATTGATGGAACGATCGATCAGGAGAAAGTTGTGAAACAGATGTTGATAAAACACCAAGAACGAGAAAACGAACTCAATTCATTTATGAATACGGTTGATGACGATACCAAAGAAATCCATGATATACCTTGTTTGGATTCGGTATACAGTCAGTACAAAAATACTCGAACAATCATGGATGATCTGGCAGACTTTCCACAAAGGGCGTTCGGTGGTGTCCCTATTTAATGACAGCTAATGATAATGCTCTTGAACATCGAGAATCCTGTATATAACACTATAATAGTCTTTTCTGCAATAATGCTGTTGATCTGCATCAGTAAACCAGATGTTGTATACGATAATGATAAAAATGAGTTCAGGCAGTTCGGAACAACCGCCGGCAAAACATTGTTACCGATATATGTGGTAGGAATGCTTTTAGCGATCATATTGTATGTATTTTTCTACTATCTCTCCCAACAATGTAAAACAGAAGATCATGTCAGTCTCAAACAAAAGACACGATCTAATTCTAAAATAGAAAACATAAATGTAGATATGGAGGACACGCGCTACATACAACAACAACTACAACAACAGTTACAGTTGCAAAATATACAGAATCAACTTAATCAGTTAGCCGTTCAACAACAGATATCAACGCATCTAACAAATACAAATAAATCACATCTCTCAGGAGCGATTCTTCCGAACTGTTTGAATGTTTGAATTACTCTCTAATCTGGGTTGTAATCTAAGTCTAGATCCAGATCTAGTATCATCTTGAATTATCTTCATTACACTAATAACGAAGTTGTCGAAATGGATGATCTCACGTCGACCTCTCATAATGTTGTATTCGATCTCTGATGTTCGGATAATTATATTTGACTTACAACCTTCGGTCAGCTTATCGGATTCGATGATCTGTCTTAGTACATCGCGTATGATCTTGACGCCTTCATAGTTAGTGATCCAGATGTTGAAGAATATGTCCCGAATTGCTTCGATCTCTTGGATGTTGAGAGCCATGATCATCTCGACTAATTTATCTATCGCGACATTGTAGTTCGTTTTGTAATCATATCCCAAGATATGGGCGTGTAGACACCACAAGGCTGTTCTAATATTACATTCGGAGTACTTGATGATATCGATCAGAACTTTGTGATCTGGACTGAAGTGTTTCCTGAGAGCCGTGTACACCAAATATCCGAACATTTCAGGAGGAGACGGTCTTGGTATTCTGATACATACACAACGGCTCTTAAGGGGACCTATCACATTGCTTAGATTGTCACACCACATGATGAATCGACAAATGCTAGCATTGACTTCAATCATCCTACGAAGAGATGTCTGAGCCGAATGGGAGAGTTTATCCAGATTAGATATCTGGATCGTCTTGAACTTACTGTTAGGGTTTTTCGTCAATTCGATAGTACCGGATCCAGCATATCTTTTGACGATCTCATGAACTAGATAACGATCGAAGTTAGTACTAGTGGGATTTATTATGATATGATGAATACTGTTCTGAATCAGTTCTTTCTTAGTTTTGTTACCGGATCCTGGAATATTACATGCTGTTGTATACAATTTGGATATCCCCTCGCCATAGATCATTTTTAGGAAGATGTTGATCATGGTTTTCTTACCCGCTCCCGGTGCCCCGTGTAGAATGACATGAGGGATCGAATTATCCGTACTCATCAACTTGAGACGATTGTAGATATCTTTATGGAAAAATACATCATCATATGTCTTGGGACTTAACTCATCTATTAAAAAGGACATAATATGAATTGTAATGATTATTTTATTAAGTATCTTTACTTTGTTCTAACACATATACTATCAAATTTTTTTTGCCATCAATACAGTATGAAATGAGTCTGATCGGAGTTCATATCGATTCTGTTTCGCAGATCATACCGGTTTTAGAGTCTAATCAAACATACAAGAATCTAGATCTAGTTCAGGTTTTTGTCAATGCGACTACCGACTACACCGACTCTAAGTACAAAAAGATAAAATCTAATCTAGTTGATCATGGTATCAAACTTGTTGTTCATGCATCGTATTCGATTAATTTGGCCAGAAGATGGACATCTAACGATTGGTGGATACAACAGTTCATTAACGAGATCGATGCAGCTTCTCATATGGGGGCATTTTGTGTAGTAGTTCATGTCGGTAAGAAATTGGATCTGCCAGATGCCGAAGCAATCAACAATATGTATACATCTTTGTTGTACGTACATGAACAGACCAAATCCATATCGACCAAAATACTAATCGAAACACCATCGGGTCAAGGAACAGAGATGTTGACGAAATTAGAAGATCTGTGTCGATTTCTGAATAAGTTCTACAAACACCCTGATAAGAATATCCAAGAGAGGTTCGGCATGTGTTTGGATACGTGTCATGTCTTTGCTGCAGGATACGATATTAGGCTGCCCTTAGACATGAACAATGTTTTCGGCATAATTGATAAAAGCATCGGAATAAACAAGATTAAACTATGTCACATCAATGATTCAAAGAAAGGTCTCGGATCGAAGCTAGACCGACACGAGAACATCGGAGAGGGCGAGATAGGCAAAGAAGCCATACTGCATATCGTACAGTTCATGAAAAAGCTCCAAATACCGATGATTCTAGAAACACCTTCTAAAAATATCGATAGGGATTATCGAATGCTGATTTAAATGCGCTAAATATACTTGACCATCATATCGTATCGTTGGTGGGATCTCAGATTAGAATCATACATAAAATAGTTCTTAAGATAGAACTTTTCCAGATCATTATCATACGTATCAAAAGTAAGACTCAAGGCGTTGAGTTTCAGTTCTTGTGCATATTTCTGGATCAGATTCAGCATTGAGGTTGCGATACCTTTACCTCTGTACATAGGAGTTGTATAGAGATAGTAGATATGCATCAATTGTTTCAGATCATCAACAGTAGTTAACTCGGCGATTAGATAGCTTGCGATTACACCTTTAATCGTCGCGATGATAATAATGGATTTCGGTGAGGTGATGAGTCTTGCGACCTCACGATATGTGTGATTCAATTCCGGAATGTATGCAATCTGCTCAAAATTTCTGTAGATGACTTCTATAAGTTTTCTCATATCCCTTTTTTCGAGATCATTACCGGTGTATCTCAAAAGATAGACCGTCTTCTGTTTGGTTGATCGAATCCTGTCCCGATCGACCCAAGTTTTGTTGACGAAAGTGCCTGACATACTATATTTTAACTATATTTTACTTGATCTGATTTTTAAAAGTTGTAATATCGCGATTTTAAATGTATATGGAGAATATAAGAGATCATGCACCAACATCATAATAGTGAGAGCCCTGATCTGAACAGTGATGAAAGAATAATGAACGATGAAATCTCGTCGTATCTAGGTAAGATCACTAATAAGTACTCTGGTAACGCCGAACAGAAACATCTGAATCAGTTGTATGATATCGGGATTTTGATCGTTAATAACAGTTTCAATCATCAGAAATTAGCGAAAAAACTTACCAAGATCATCGAGGACAGATCATTTGATACGATCAAACAGGTACAGGATCATAAACGTCAAAGTCTGTTAGATGCATTGAAGAGAGGAATTGAGGACGGAAATTCTCCGGAGTATCGAATGGCCTATGATAACACTAACAGATACCAGTATGATAGTGAAAAACTTAAAAAACGTGCACACATAGATAGTGTTCTCACTAATTTTACTTAGTCATTTTTACATACCCCCAATTTACACACTTTAAAAAGACGAAGTATTCCATAAAAATGGGGATGTGAGATTCCAGTCCAAGGGCATTTATGTTCGCGTAGCCAGTTTAAGGTTCTTAAGCATGTATCAGATTCAATGGATGAGGCACATGCATCAACATAATCATCCTATGTACAATCATTTTTGTACAATCGTATTACAGTTTCATGATTGGTACCATCATACATAGCAAACGTATACGCATGTCTATCCTTAGGACATTCATTTTCGTGTAGATATTGTAGCATTTCTAAATGATGGTATCTCGCGGAGTAGGCAAACGTCCATACATGCCAAGGATAGCCATTTTCATGTAGGTACTTTAAAATCTCAAATTGTCCATATGCAGCAGCACATGAACATACCCATTCATATGGGATACTATTACTTTCTCGGTACCATTTTATAATCTTCAAATGACCGCATTCGACGGCATGTTGTAGAATATATGCATCGGTAGTGATCGATCCGTGATATTTGTCAAATAAGATTAGAATTTCTAAACTTCCGGATGAAACTGCAATTTCACAGAATTGATTCAGATTTTTTTTAATGATGTCTCTTTTGTCCTGATCAGTCGAGGGAAGATGTAGTTCAAAGAGTTTTGTGTAATCGTTAGAGATGGCATCTAGGACGATTGAACGTTTATCTTTAATAATAAATGGTTGTGTATTGTGCACAACGTTTTGTTGTGTAACCAAACGAAGCCCTAGATGCGTTGTCTAAAAAGGATACAACGAGTAGAACCAGTTCGGCTGGGAGATTTAACAGAAGAATTTCACGGATAGAACTCGAATTGGAATCTAACTCATCGGATTCGATCTGAGTCGCCAAACTCATTGTTACTCTCAACTTGACTAATGGATAGAATGTTAGTTTATTCCAATATATTGTAACATTCAATTTTTAGTCAATGGATGCAATGTACGGAAAATGACGAGATGTGATAAATTTCATTATGAACATTCATTTGTGGGGCTGCGTCGCTCTGCACTACGTGAGATCACTTCCTACCCTGAATTGTTTTGGAACTGTAAAGGGGTGATTACAATAAAATAGAATGGAGTAAATATGTTGGGGTAGGAAGCGATAGCACTGACACCTAGTGTCTAGTGCAGCGAGACGCAGCCCCCACAAATAAATGTTCCTAATTAATCGTTGTAACCCATTTTGTCCATACTTTGTCTTTTTCCTTACGTCACAACCATTGATTTTTGTATAGAATGATTAGACATATGCGAATTGTAGTGATCTATGGGGAATGAATATTGACGAACAATTAGTGATCATTGAATGGTGCCTTCGTTTACTCGCTACGCTACGTTCTCTGTCCTGTCCTCAAAAGATTGAACGAATTATGATTTCTGTTCATTGTCCTATAAATTGGGTAGTATGTAAAAGCCCATGTCATCTCGTCGGACAAGTATTCGAACGGATAGTTACATAACGAATCACATTCATTTATTTTTGATGTATCAAGTTATAATATGATACATTTTTCATGTTCGGAAATAAAAACATTAGTACACAAAGATCAGAGTATATACAGATTCAAACCTACCGGTCTATGGTACAGTACAGGTCGAGAGTGGATAAATTTTTACATAAACCATATTGATAAGATTAGTAGTGATTGTAAGTACATGTACAAATTAAAACTACGATATACATCTTTTGAACATCCGGATAAAAACAAAGTATTAAAAATAACAAATGAAAAGTCATTCGATAAATTCACACTGAAATATGGAGGAATTGATAGATTTGAAGAGAGTCTGAACATGTATTTTATAAACATCGACTGGCAGACCGTATCGAATGACTACG
>Ga0302280_1001615_pt1 | contig 18228 bp, 18 predicted proteins | sample III_Fen_E1_1_FD_198771 | JGI IMG/M metagenome (GOLD analysis project Ga0302280, IMG submission 198771) | Peat permafrost microbial communities from Stordalen Mire near Abisko, Sweden - III_Fen_E1_1 | ecosystem: Environmental > Terrestrial > Soil > Wetlands > Permafrost | place: Sweden: Abisko... | reverse complement strand
GTACTTAATGATCGGCCAGAACATTTCGAGGGCGGTCGTCCATTTGATCTTTTTGCCGGCTTTGCGGGAACGCGCGGTGTAATCAATGGCTACTTCTTTGATCGTAAATCCCTTCTTTAAAAGCTTGACCGTAAACTCCGTCTCAAAAGCAAAGTTCCTGGACGTGATGTTCATTCCCTCAAGCGCCCGACGGGTAAAGACCTTATAACACGTATTGATATCCGTTATCCCGACGCCATAAAGACATCTGAAGGTCCAATTGGAAATTTCATTGGCCCAGCGGTTGACCGGCTCCATGCCTTGGATACGTCCTAAAAAACGCGAACCATATACAACCTCTGCGTGTCCCTCCAAAATAGGCGCTAAAAGTTTAACGTACTGACTGGGATCATATTCCAGATCCGCATCCTGGATCAATAGAACGTCCCCGGAAGCATTCTTAAACCCTGTCAAAAGCGCGGCGGTCTTGCCTTGATTGCTTTGTTCGACGACAACCGTACCTGCCTGCCCTTTCAAACGGCCTAAAATATCCCCCGTCCTGTCCTTGGAACCGTCATTGACGATCACGATCTCCCTATCCAAGCCTGCAGGTAAAGATACCTCGCGGACTTTTTCCACGATCTGCTCTATGGTCGATTCTTCATTATACGCAGGGATAATAATGGATAATTTCACTCTTTGTACCTGTTGGTGATCGGAAGGCGCCAGTCTTTGCCAAAAGCAACGGAAGTGATCTTAACCCCCGGCGGGGCCTGACGTCTCTTATATTCATTCATGTCCACCAAACGGATTGTCCGTGCGACAAGTGAAGCATCCATACCTGAAGCCACAATATCTTCAAGCGAAGCATGTCCTTCGATATACGCCATTAAAATCTTGTCCAGGTCCTCATAAGATCCCAGGGTTTCCTCGTCTGTTTGATCCAATCTTAGCTCAGCAGAAGGGGCCCTGAGCAAAATGCTTTTAGGAATCACCGGGCTGGGAGTTATGCTGTTGCAATAACGCGCCAATTCATAAACCTTGGTCTTAAAAACATCCTTGATCACGGCATATCCCCCGGACATATCCCCATAAAGCGTGCAATAACCCACCGCCATTTCGCTTTTATTACCGGTCGTCAGTATCAATCCGCCGAACTTGTTGGCCATGGCCATTAAAACATTCCCTCGGATACGCGCCTGAATATTCTCTTCGGCAGTGTCCGTTTTTAATCCTGAAAAATACGGTGCCATCGTTTTTAAATAGGCGGCAAATATTCTTTTAATGGGGATTTCTTTTAATTCGATCTTTAAATTTTTGGCCAAGAGCCTTGCGTCCTGTTGAGTAGCCTTGCTGTTAAAAGCACTTGGCATAGAAATGGCCGTCACATTCTCAGAACCAAAGGCATCACAGGCAATGCAGGCAACCAGGGCGGAATCGACGCCCCCGCTAAGGCCCAACGCCACTTTTTTAAACCCGTTTTTGGAGGCATAGTCCCGCGTGCCCAATACCAGGGCCTTGTAAATTTCTTCGCTGCTTTCCAATACCGGAGCTATTGTATTTTTGGATGAAGACACATCCACATTCAAAAGTGTTTCCTCGAATTGGACCCCGCGCGCCAGCACAAAGCCTTCCGGGGATATCGCCATGCTCCCTCCGTCAAAGACCAGCTCATCCTGACCCCCGACGGTGTTTACATAAAAAAGATAGGCTTTAGCCTCCCTGGCACGGCGCATCAAAAGCTCCTGACGTTGCTTTAGTTTTCCGGCCTGATAGGGAGAGGAAGAAATGTTGATCAACGCCCCAACGCCTGCTTGGGACTGTCTTTGATAGACAGCGCCTTCGATCCAGATATCCTCACAGATATTAATGCCGATCTTGACTCCCCCGATCGTCACGATCCCTGAATTCTTGCCGCCAGAAAAATACCGCTTCTCGTCAAAAACGCCATAATTAGGCAGCTCCTGTTTATGATAAACATCCTGCACTTTCCCCTCGCCGATAATGGCCGCGGCGTTATAAATTTTCCCGCCGGCATCGCTGTCCACAAACCCCACCACGATGCTCGTCCCATGGACCTTCCGGGCCAAAGCATCCAGGGCTTTGATATTATCCGCCACAAAATGCCGCTTTAAAAGCAAATCCTCCGGCGGATACCCGCAGATCGCCAATTCAGAGAATACCACAAGCGCCGCCCCGTTCTTTTGGGCCCGTGCTGTATATTCCAGGATCTTACGCGAATTGCCGGCCAAGTCTCCGACGGTTGGATTAATTTGTGCGAGTGATATTTTAAGCATTAATTATCCCTAAAAAATTCTGATACAGCCGTTGCGCTTGGGCGTCAAAAATTTGCTTGTACTTCCAGTAATCATCCATCATCGATTGCGCATGACCCAAGCGTCCGGGCAGATCGTTGGCACAATATTCATCACACCATTCCTTGATACTCTTACCCGTAACCTCGACGTGGAACTGCAACCCGTAAGCATTCTTCCCGACCCTTAAGGCCTGATGGGGACATCCCGCGGCACTTGCCAGCAAGGTGCCGTTGGAAGGGATCTGGAACATATCCCCATGCCAATGATAAATAGGGTCTCTTTCACTAAAACCGTCAAATAAAGGATCTTTCTTGCCCGTATCCGTCAATTGTACTTGATACCAGCCGATCTCTTTGACGGGTGACCGAACAACGCGGGCGCCTGCGGCCTTGGCCAAAAGCTGTGACCCTAAGCATATACCCAAATAAGGGATCTGAGCTTTTAAAATTTTCTGGATAAAATCATTTTCCGGTTTGAGGAACGGGTAAATATTATCCTCGTCGACATTCATAGGTCCGCCCAAAACGATCACCGCTTTAAAATTACCGGGAGAATCAGGTAACGGCTCCCCTGCCCCAAGCTCAACAATGCAAAAAGGCTCACCTTGAGCGATTAGAAAATCACCCAAGGTCCCCGGGCCTTCAATATCGATGTGCTTGATGATCAGGATCATGGAAAAATTATACTATAAAACAAAAAAAGGGGACACTTTAAAGTGTCCCCTTTTTTGCGAATAACGTTTACGCATTCATTAATAGGATCTCTGCGTAACTTGGCAATGGCCACAGATTAGCCGGGACATAAGCTTCCAGCTGGTCGATGGACCCGCGTAATTTAGCCATGCCGCTAACGATCTTAGCTGCATCATGTTTGGCCAAAGCCGCTTCCAGGGCGTCAACATTACCCAAAGACTCATCGATCAGACCAGAGACTTCCTTGAGCAATTTCTTCTGCCCGGTGGTTTTTCCGGCAGAGCCGACGGCTTTGATGGTATCAGCCAATTGCTTTTGATATTCAATAGACGCCGGGATCAACTGTGTACGGGCGATGGTGGCCGCACAATCGCCTTCCAAGACCTGGACCGTCACATAGGCATGTTTGTTGATCTCATAGCGGGAAGCGATTTCCACTTCAGATAAAACGCCATGCTTGACCAAGACCTGGATATTCTTTTTGACCATGATGGCTTCCAGGGCTTCAGGCGTATTTTTCAAATTAGGCAGCCCGCGCTTTTTGGCTTCGGCATGCCATTCAGGAACATAATTATCCCCGTTATAAAGCACTCTTTTATGCTTCTTGATGATCTCCTGCAAGATCTTTTGCAAGCTGACATTAAAATCCTTGCCTGACTTCTTGTCCGCTTCCAGCTGATCGCAGATATCGCAAACAGCTTCAGCCACGATGGTATTAAGGATCATGTTCGCTGCTGAGGGATTCTGGTTGGAACCCACCGCACGGAATTCAAACTTGGCCCCCGTAAAGGCAAAGGGTGATGTTCTATTGCGGTCTGTGGTATCCTTAGCCAAGGTCGGCAAAGAATCAACGCCCACATGGATGGTGCCGCCTTCCTTGGAAGACTTGGCGCCGCCCTTTTCGATCTGCTGAATAATATCCGTTAATTGATCGCCTAAAAAGATCGAAACAATTGCCGGAGGGGCTTCATTAGCACCCAAACGATGATCATTACCCGCGGTCGCGACCCCTACGCGTAACAGGTCCGCGTAAGTATCCACCGCCTTAATGATCGCGCAAAGAGTAGTTAAGAACTTGGCATTTTCATGCGGGGTCTTTCCCGGATAAAGCCAATTCTTACCGTCGGGACCAACCACCGACCAGTTATTATGTTTACCGGAACCATTGATGCCGGCAAAAGGTTTCTCATGCAAAAGACAGGCCAGGCCATGTTTGTCCGCCAACTGACGCATGACTTCCATGACGATCATGTTATGATCAACGCCCATATTCAGCTCTTCATAGATCGGAGCCATTTCATACTGGGCCGGGGCCACTTCATTATGACGGGTTTTGGAAGGAATTCCCAAGCCCCATAAGGTGCGGTCCAAATCTTCCATGAAACCCATGATGCGGGGCTTAATGGCACCAAAATAATGATCTTCTTGCTGTTGATGCTTGGCTGGTTTTAACCCAAACAAAGTACGTCCGGTTTCTACCAGATCCAAACGTGCCTGAAAATGAGCTTTATCGATCAAAAAATATTCTTGTTCCGGTCCTAAGGTGCAGTAAGCGCGTTTGCCCTTGGCATCAATGCCAAAAAGACCGGCCAGACGGCAAATTTGCTTACTGAGAGCAACCATCGAACGCAACAAAGGTGTCTTCTTGTCCAGAGCTTCCCCATGATACCCGATATAGAATGTCGGAATGCACAAGGTGGTCGCTTCAGGACCTTCTTTTATAAAAGCAGGGGAACTTGGATCCCAACCGGTATAACCACGAGCTTCAAAAGTCGCACGTAATCCGCCGGAAGGAAAAGAAGAGGCATCCGGCTCGCCCTGGATCAAATTTTTACCGGAGAAATTTAAAACGACCCCGCCTTCATCGTCCCAATCGATAAAAGAATCATGTTTTTCCGCAGTAACACCGGTCAAAGGTTGAAACCAATGTGTGTAATGGGTGGCGCCCTTGGCAATGGCCCATTTTTTCATCGCTTCAGCCACTTCATCGGCGATAGACGCATCTAGCTTGCCGCCTTCTTTGATAGTTTTTTCAATAGACGCATATGCTTTGGGAGAAAGAACCTCTTTCATCACCTTAAGACTAAATACGTTTTCGCCGAAATGTTCAGGTAAATGCTCACTGAAAGAACCGTTGCAGCAGCTCTCCTCAGAACAAGCCTGAATGACTTCTTCACGAGCTTGACTCATAGAACCCTCCCCTTGCCTCGCATGATGCGAAGGCTTGTTAAAACGGTTAAACTTTAATTTTTGCCAGTCGAAAAAACAAAATCCTCCCCAAAAGAAACCTTTCCAGGTTTTTCAAGGAGGACATCAATGCCCTCAAAAAATGTAGTTGAATATTAGCTTCTAACATTAATGTTGTCAAGATTTTTTATGCGTGCTAAAGAAGATTTAATAAGAGAGGGGCACAGAAATGCTTCCTGTGCCCCTTGGCTACTCAAAGCACATCAACCGATGGCTTTTGATCCTTCTTCACCGGTACGGATGCGTACACATCTTGGCAAGTCAAGGACGAATATCTTGCCGTCCCCGATCTTACCGGTGCGGGCACCTTTGATGATGGCCTTGATCGTCGGTTCAACGAAATCCTCGTTGACCGCGATCTCTATTTGCACCTTGCGAAGCAAGTTACCCGTTTCCTTGACGCCACGGTAAAACTCATCAACTCCGATTTGACGACCATGACCCAGGACTTCGGATACAGTGATCAAGTTTACGTTCGCCGCATAGAGCTCCTGCTTAACATCTTCGAGCTTGTAGGGCTGAATTATTGCAATGACTAATTTCATGTAAGAAACCTCCTTTGTCCTAATTTATTTTAGTCTAAGATTGTATAAGCACGCTCATGATGCTGGCTTAAATCAATACCAATGATCTCATCTTCAGCGGATGCACGCATACCGATGGTTTTATCAATGACAAGGCAGATGATCCAAGTCATGACAAAGGAAAATACGGTGGTTAACGCGCAAGCCTTGACCTGGATCATAAACTGGCCAGGATTTCCGTCAAAAACACCAGAACCATTGGAATTAATCGCCTTAACGGCAAATAATCCGGTAGCTAAGGCACCCCAAAGGCCGCCGATATAATGCACGCCAAAAGCGTCCAAGGTGTCATCATAACCGAATTTCGGTTTTACGAAGGCTACCATGCTAAAGCAGAATACGCTGACCAAAAGGCCAATCCATAACGAACCCCCGACATCAACGAAACCTGAGGCCGGCGTGATCGCGACTAAACCAGCCACGGCACCAGAACAAGCGCCAACCATGGTGGGTTTGCCGGTAAAGATCCACTCCATCGCAGCCCAGCTGATCGCTGCAGCAGCTGTTGCGGTATTAGTCACAACGAAGGCACTGGTGGCCAAAGCGCCTGCAGTAACAGCAGAACCAGCGTTGAAACCGAACCATCCGAACCACAGTAAGGAAGCACCGATCATGACAAAAGGCACGTTATGCATCCCTTGTTTGTCAGTACCGATACGTTTCCCTAAATAAAGCGCAGTTGCAAGCCCTGCAATACCGGCATTCATGTGCACGACTGTACCACCGGCGAAGTCCAAGGCTCCCCATGTATGACCGGCCAGACCATCTGAGGCCCAAACCATGTGAGCAATGGGGCAATAAACAAAGGTTAACCATAAAACAGTAAAAACAACCCATGCGGAGAATTTAACTCTCTCAGCAAAAGAACCAATAACCAACGCGGGTGTAATGACCGCGAACATACATTGGAAAATCATGTATGCTTGATGAGGTATGGTTCCGGCATAGTCCGCGTTAGCAGGACCGTTAGGGTTCATTCCCTTCATCATGGCCCAATCCAAGCCACCGATATAAGGAACTAAGGCTCCTGTACTGTGACCGAAAGCCAAGCTATAGGCATAAACTACCCATAATACGCTGACAATGGCCAAGCACATAAAACATTGCATCAACATACTTAATACGTTTTTTCTCCTGACCATGCCCCCGTAAAACAGAGCCAATCCGGGTGCCGTCATCGCCAAAACCAAGGCTGATGAGGTCAGGACCCAAGCCGTATCCCCTGAATTGAATACTGGTGCCGGTGGTGTTGTTCCCATTACGTGTTACCTCCTGTTTTATTACTGGTTAAACGATATGACCTTTTAAAGCCCAAAACAGACCTACCGCTAAAGCCACTTGGGCAAAAGCACAAAGTAATGCCATCACTTCCGCGTTTTTCATGATCCGTGAGGTATGGGTAATTCTCATCTGAACACCCTCCCTTTCTGCGCTTTTCTAGCGCTGTCCCCGCCTGTGGCGGGGTCAATAAAAAAATCCGATCCCATCCCGCCTATGGCGGGATAAAACCGGACTTCAATGCCCACTAAATAAAAAAATCCTCTCGCGTTATTTACTTCCCAAGAGGACTATCTTTGCCCGTGCTTATGTCCGAAACATCTACGCTCCAGACTTTTTAAATTTCATACTACAGTGAAACTATACCTGCTAACAGATCAATTGTCAAGAAAATTTATTTTCCCTTGATAATTTTCTCTGCTTGCCGCCAATCCTCCTCGGCACTGCCAGGCGCACCATTGCGCTGAAGATAAAGTTCGTAAGCTTTTTCTGCAATTTTTTGTTTCAAATCACCGTTTTTGGAAGTCGTTTGAGGCAATGGAGTTTCAAGTCTATTTTGGGATGCCGCGGGTTTAACCGTTGTCCTTTTAACTGTGCTTGTTTGTTTCATAAAAGCCTCCAGATTCAGATAAAAAATCCTCTCAAAAACAACCCTGTTTTAGGAGAGGACATCCTTGCCCTTAAAAACGTAAGTTAATATACACCTTAACTTACAATCTTGTCAACAAAAATAATACTTGACCCTATTTTTGAAATTCGGCCATTAAAATGATCGACTCGGCAATGTCCTTCATCGATCGGCAAGTATCCATACTCTTCTTGTGGATGAGGCGATAGGAGGCTTCCTCAGTAAGATTGTTCATCTTCATCAAAATGCCTTTGGCCCGTTCTATGAGTTTGCGGGTTTCCAAAGCTTCCTTAGCTTTCAAGGATTCCTGCATCAATTTTGTGTTCTCAACGGCCACCGCCGCCTGATTGGCAACTATCTGCAATACATTGACTTCTTGTTCATCAAAATGATGGGGTTCTTTAGTATACACATTAATGACCCCAATGGCCTTGTCCTTAACGATCATCGGAACAGCCACCATGGAAGTCAATCCCTCTTTAAGAGCCAGATCGCGGTAAACATACTTTTCATCCGTACTGACATCATAAACAATGGCCGGTTTTTTAGATTTGATAACAGATCCGGTCAGACTGTTTTCTACCTTAATATTTGGTTTCAGCTTATATTCCGCGTTTAACGATTGTGTGGCCTTGATCGAAAGCTCTGTGCCTTTTTCATCCAACAACATGATAGAACATATTTTAGAATTAAGCATCTCGGCCGTAACTACCACAATCAAGTTAAGGATCTCGTCTAAATAATCTACACTTGTAATCGAACGACTGACCTTGATCAAAGAGTCGAACTGCAGGGCCTTCTTTTTCGTCTCATCAAAAAGCCTGGCATGCTCAATGATGCCGCCGACCTGCTTGGCGATCATATCGATCAAATTGACCGTTTCAGTCGAATAATCCTGCTGGTTTTTATGCTGAACATTAACGACCCCGATGGCTTTTCCCTTATATATGACCGGAACGGACAAAAAGGCCTCATAGCGGTCTTCGGGAAGAACGTCAAAACTCTTAAAACGCGGGTCGCGGTAGGCCTTGGCTTTAATGGCCACTGTCTTGTTTTCCCGGGCCACCCATCCGGTGATCCCTTCGCCCGTTTTCAAGACCACGTTGCCCAGCTCTTTTTTATGGGCCGTCTTGGAGGCCATCAGCACTAAATGACGTTTACTCTCATCAAAGAGATAAATAAAGACAGAATCCGCATCCGTCATTTCGGTGACGATCTTAACGATCAACTGCAGGGTAAGATTTAAGTCCAGTTCGGAAGAAGCAATATCAACGACGTTACGCAAGATCTGCAATTCTTGATCCGTTGTGACGCTTAATTTTTTATTTTTTGGTTTCTCTGCCATAAAATTACTATTTCAAATAATAGATATGTGTCGTTACCTTAATGTCTTTATTTGATGTTCGACCAGTCATATGGTCCCGCATTCAAAAATGATATTTGATTAAGATAGCACAATGACTATCTTCACTCAAGGACTTTCAATACTCCTTAATTCCTGCCCTGCGTCCCAAAAAACTTTACGGGCACCGGTTTTTTCTACTATCCTCTTGACAATATTTTGTTTATTTCTATGATTAGAACATACGAATCACTGGAAGGGGACAGTCCCCTTGTGCTTCAGGGGACTGTCCCCTTCAACAATCAAATATTAATATCATTAAGCATGTCTCCTTATTTCTTTTATTTCTTTGCAGCCGTCCTGATCTTTGCAAGCCTCTCGGTTGTATTGGCTAAAAACCCCTTATATAACGTATTATCATTGGTCGTCGCTATTTTCTCATTATCCTGCCTTTTTGTGATCCTTGAAGCATTTTTCGTAGGGATGGTTCTTCTGTTGGTCTATGCGGGCGCCGTGCTGATTTTCTTTCTTTTCGTGGTCATGTGCCTGAATCTGAACACTGTTACATTGACCTCATCTCAGCAAAGCCGCTTTCATTGGCTCGGGACTTTCGTTGGCCTGATGTTCGTTTCCTCTTTTTATTTCGCCGCCAAAAGTTTTATCAAAGCCCAGACCATGGAAGCTACTTCGATCCGCGGAACGATCGAAACCATCGGCAAAATACTTTTTACGGATTATCTGCTGCCCTTTGAATTAACATCGCTCCTTTTATTGATCGCGATATTTGGGATCGTTTCCCTGGCTCAAGGGGCATTAAGTACTGGCAAGAACACGGAAAACCCATGATCACACTCGGTAATTATCTGGCTTTAAGCGGACTGATCTTCTCCATTGGACTGGTGGGTGTCATGACCAGCCGCAATGTGCTTAAAGTTCTTTTGTCCCTGGAGCTTCTTTTGGCAGCCTCAAACCTTTCCTTTGTGGCTTTTTCCAAATTTAACGGCGATTATGCAGGTCAATTGATCGTCTTTTTTGTGATCCTTGTTGCCGCGGCAGAAGTCGCTATTGGGCTTGCCATAGTGGTCTTGATGTACCGCCGCCTTTCAACGATCCAGGCTGATGATTTAAGGGCAATGAAATGGTAAATCCTAGCTTAGTTTGGATAGCTTTTTTTGCACCGCTGGTGGCATGTGTTTTAATCACTTTGTTTTTCTTAAAGGGCAAAACATCCAGCTCGCTTATTGCTATTGCCGGCATCCTAACTTCTTTTGCTTGTAGCTGTTTAGTCTTTACACAAATATTCCAAAACAGCCCTCCTGCTCAATTACAACAATCCCTGACCTGGATTGCGGTCGATGGACTGACCATTAATTTTGGTTTTCTGATGAACCCTCTGGCCATCATGATGCTTTTGATCGTCACAGGTGTAGGCAGTGCCATTTTCATCTATTCCCGTGGATATATGAATGAGGACCCAAGCTCTCCCCGGTTCTTCGCATTTTTAAGTCTCTTTGCCTTCTCTATGATAGGTATCGTGCTGTCTAACAATTTCATTCAATTGTTTATTTTCTGGGAACTGGTAGGCTTGTCTTCCTATCTGCTGATTGGTTTCTGGTATGCCAAGCCTTCTGCCGCGGACGCGGGGGTCAAGGCATTCATGGTCAATCGTTTATCAGATTTCGGTTTTCTTTGCGGGATCATATTGTTGTGGAGCCACTCCAATATTGGTCATGGCCGCAGTTTTCAGTTTACAGATCTAGTTCCTGTGATCCCTCACCTGGCTGGCGGCCTGCTTACTGTCATAGCCCTATTGCTTTTCTGCGGAGTGGTCGGTAAATCCGCCCAGGTGCCCTTACACGTTTGGCTCATTGATGCCATGGAAGGCCCCACACCTGTCAGCGCCTTGATCCATGCCGCAACCATGGTGGCCGCCGGTATCTATCTTTTAGCCCGTACCTTTTTCATTTTTGAACCATCCGCAACAGCGCTCACTATTATCGCCTATACCGGGGCCATCACGTCGCTTATGGCCGCTATCCTGGCCATTGTTGAAAATGATATCAAAAAAATTCTAGCTTATTCAACGCTGAGTCAATTAGGTTTAATGGTCATGGCCTTAGGTTTAGGCGGACCCATGCAGGGCATGTATCACCTGACAACCCACGCTTTTTTTAAAGCGCTTTTATTCTTGGGTGCGGGCAGCGTTATTTATGCTTTGCATCATGAACAAAATATATGGAAGATGCAGGGTCTTCTAAAGAAAATGCCCGTCACCGGAATTACATTTCTCATCGGGACCTTGGCTCTCTGCGGTATTTTCCCCTTAAGCGGATTTTGGAGCAAGGATGGGATCCTGGCCCTGGCCTTCGAACATAACACGACCCTTTATTTGATCGCTGCTACGGCCAGCGGCTTAACCGCCTTTTATATGGGACGTTTATTCTTTGTCGCGTTTTGGGGCAAGTGGGGAGGGGACAGTTCCCTGCCTCACAAGGGGACTGTCCCCTCCCACGAAGTTCATGACGTTCACGAATCCCCGTTGGTCATGACCCTTCCTTTGGTCTTCTTAGCCATTCTTTCTGCTATCGGAGGCTTCCTGGGTATCCCGCAATTAATTTTTCCACAACAATCCCCTGATGAACTTAATATGCGGGTTGCCGTCATCTCTTCAGTTGTCGCCCTTTTAGGTTTAGGCTTCTCCTATGTCATTTACGGCAAACGTCCTGCGAACGATCCTTTGGAAACAAATCTTGGCTTTTTCTATACTGTTTTGAAAAATAAATTCTATTTCGATATTGTTTATTCATGGTACGTTGATCATGTCCAACAAAGGATAGCGGTGTTTTTCTCGGAATTTGAAAAAGAGATCATTATGCGCCTGTGCATCGGCGGACTTGTCGGTGCCGCCCGCTCAAGCGGCAAAGTTTTCCGTTATTTACAAAACGGATTAGTCCAATTCTATGCCCTGATCTTTATCCTGGGAGCTGTATTTTTATTCTTAATCATGAGTAGGACCATATGATAACACCGCATCTTTCATGGATCCTTTTATTGCCCTTGCTGGGGCTAGGCCTTGTTTGCCTGGTGCCTTCTGCCAAGACCGTCTTGATCCGAAGGATCTCGAAGGTTGCCGTACTGGCACCCTTTATCCTGTCTGTCTGGGTCTTTGCTGCTTACAACCACCTCGCCGGCGGTTTTCAATTCGTCGTTAATGTTCCCTGGGTCGTTCCTTTCGGGATATCCTATCATCTGGGTGTCGACGGGATCAATTCGCTGATGCTGCTACTCTTGGGAGCCATTTCTTTTGCCGCTGTATTAATATCTGGATCTATTACAGAACGCGTCAAAACATATTACATCCTTTTGCTTATCACGATCATCGGCACCTATGGGGCTTTTCTTTCCCTGGATATTTTCTTTTTCTATTTCTTCCATGAAGTGGCCGCTGTCCCGGTCTTTTTGATGATCGCCATCTGGGGTTCTGAGCGCCGGGAATTCGCCGCCATGAAACTGACGCTATTCTTAGTGGCCGGCGCGGCCATTGCCCTGATCGGATTATTAGCCCTGTACCTTTCGACCGGTCTTCAGACATTTGATCTGGTGGCGATCCAACAGCAGTTAGTCAATCATCCTCTACCGGTCCACGTGCAAAGCTGGATCTTCCCGCTTATTGTCCTCGGATTTGGCATTACACTTACCCTATGGCCGTTTTATACCTGGGCTCCGGTTGGTTATGCAGAAGCACCGACGGCCATCAGCATGCTGCATGCGGGTGTCCTCAAAAAAATGGGCGCATACGCCATTATCCGTTTTGCGATCCAATTAATGCCTCAAGCGGCCCACGCCTGGATGCCCATCATTGCAGGTTTGGCCATTATCAATATCATTTACTGCGGCATTGTGGCCCTGACCCAGCGTGACTTAAAATACATCTTGGGATATTCCAGCTGCAGCCACATGGGATACATCTTGCTTGGCCTGGCATGTTTTAATACCATCGGTCTTAACGGGGTGGTGTATTTGATGTTCGCCCACGGCATTATGGCTGCCCTGGCTTTTGCCCTGACAGGTTTTGTTGCTGATCAAACCAAGACCCGCAACTTGGATGAATTAGGCGGCATTATCAAATGCATGCCATTTATCGGCACCTGCTTTATGATGGCCGCCTTTGCTTCCGCTGGTGTTCCGGGATTTGCAAACTTTGTCGCTGAGATCCTTGTCCTTTTGGGTGCATGGGACCAATATCGCCTCTTTACAATATTAGCCGTGTTGGGTCTTGTCATCACGGCCATTTATATGCTTAAAGCCATCCGTCTGGGATTTCAAGGGCCCCTTAATCCCCGCTTTGCGCAATTGGTAGACGCCCAAACACTTTCAGCAAAATTCCCTTATGTGATATTAATGGCATTATTAATCTTCGTCGGATGCTGGCCAACGGTCATTTTGACGCATATCGGCTCAAGCACCAAAACGATTGTAGAGAGTATCCAATAAATGATGATCCCCGCAATCAACTGGAGTTTAGTTTCATTGGAAGTGCTGATGGCCATCACCCTCGTGTCCTTGGTGGCGGTTGATATTGCGCTGCCCAAGAACGTTAAAAAAGACTGGATCGGCACCCTTAGCTTTTTCGCCCTCTTTGGCCTGATCATTTTTTGGTCCACCCAGGGGGATCTTCGTGGGGTGACTTTTAGCGGCATGTTTGTCATGGATTCCCTGGCATGGTTCTTCAAAGCTTTTTTCCTAATCGCGATGGTCTTTGTTTTTGCCATGACCAAGGAATTCTTTAAATCGCTGGGTGAGAGGCGCAACGAATTCTATCTATTATTATGGCTGGCTTTGATCGGGATGTGCTTTGTTGCCTCAAGCGCGGATTTTCTTTTGTTGTTCATCTCAATTGAAATTCTTACCATTTCCCTCTATGTCATGACCGCCTATCTTAAAAGCGATAAGCTTTCGATCGAAGCGGGGATGAAGTACTTGATCTTAGGTTCCCTGGCTTCCGGATTTCTTCTCTACGGCATCAGCTTCCTTTATGGAACCACCCATTCAACGCACTTTGACGTGATCCAAAGCTTTTGTCAAACTCATGCCATGTCTTCGATGACGCTTTTTGCCTTGGTCCTTATCCTTGCGGCCGTTGGTTTTAAAATCGCAGCCGTTCCTTTTCATATGTGGGTGGCTGATGTTTATCAGGGGGCGCCAACACCGGTCACTGCCCTTTTGTCCGTCGGGTCCAAGGCTGCCGGATTTATCGTGCTTATCCGCCTTTTCTTCGGTGTTTTTGCCGCCTGGCATTTCGAATGGAGCCTGGTGTTGGCTATTCTTTCTGCGATTACAATGACCTTTGGTAATCTGGTGGCCATGTTTCAAAAGAATATTAAACGGTTGCTGGGTTATTCAAGTATCAGCCACGCGGGTTATCTTTTGATGGGGGCTGCGGCAGGTTCTGCTCTTGGGATTTCAGGGATGAACTTCTATCTTTTAGGGTATCTGTTTACGAATCTCGCAGCGTTCCTGGTCATTATTTTGTTTTCAATTGCCGTCAAGAGCGATGAGATCGCCGATTATGCCGGGCTCTCCCAGCGTTCAAGCCTTTTAGCATGCACCATGCTTTTAGCATTGGTGTCCTTAGCTGGAATGCCTCCCTTGGCAGGATTCTTTGGGAAATTTATTTTGCTGATGGCTGTTATTAAAGCAAAGTACGTGTGGCTGGCCCTGATCGCCGGAGTTAATATCGTTATTTCACTGTATTATTACCTGATGGTCGCTAAACGTATTTACGTGGATGCGCCCCACTCCAGCACGCCTATCCCTGTATCCGCCGGTATGCGATTGCTTTTGGTCGTTGCCATCTTTGGGATCATTGCCATCGGTATCTTCCAGGGCCCCTTCCTTGACGCCGCCATGACCGCCGTCAACGGAATGTATCTTGCCCATCCATGAAAAAAAACCGGGACACATTGACTTTTTTGGTCCTTGTTCTCTTTCTCCTGCCAACGTCCTATGTATTCGCCATTCAAGAAAGCAGCATTTCAATTCTCGGAGCAGAAAAGAATATTGACGCTGAATTAATCATGCCTGATGGACCGGGACCATTCCCTGCAGTTTTGGTACTGCACACCAGCGGCGGATTAAAGAAATACGATCTGGACTATGCCGAAAAACTTGGGCAGGAAGGATATGCCTGCCTTGTTCCTAATTATTTTAAAACGTATAGTTTGAGTGCAGATACCGGAACATGGGCAACAACCGTCTATGCAGAGAAAATCCTTACCGATTTTAGAGCAGAGATCAAATATTTAAAAAAGCAGCCAAAAATTAATAAAGATAAGATCGGAGCCGTTGGTTTTTCGATGGGCGGATACTGGGCCCTGGTTTTAGCTGCCCTGGGGGATGTGCAGGCAGGTGTTTCCTATTATGGGGCCTTGACCGGCGGAGGATCCGCCGATTCCGATATCAAATATCATTTTGATGAGATCTTTACCCAAAAAAGCTCTCCTGTGCTGCTCCTTCACGGAAAGGAAGACCTGACTGTCAATGTGAGATTTGCCCAACAATTAGCAGATATGCTTAGGGCCAAAGGGTCTGTCTACGAATTGCAACTCTACCCTCATGCCGGCCATCGCTTTGAACGGGCCGGATCCTTGGATAAACCCGCCGCCAGAGATAGCTGGAAGCGAACCCTCGCGTTTTTTGGAAGATATTTGTAACTAGCTTGGTAATTCCGGAAGCTTACCGATATAATCCCGCTTGCCGATGTCAACGCCATTATGCCGCAGAATGCCGTAGGCTATTGTAATGTGAAAATATAAATTAGGCAGGACAAAATTTATAAGATAGGATTGCCCCAGAAAATTGGCTTCCTTATCTCTCAGCTTCAATGTGATCTTGCGTTCTTCGGTACCATCTATCTGGCTAGCGCTAAAAGATTTTGCAAAATCGATTGTTTTAGCAATACGTGCCTGCAATTCAGGGAAGGTTTTCTCCGTATCCGGATAACTGGGCACTTCAACGCCGGCAAGTCGAGCTGCACAGCCCTTGACGCCGTCAGTGGCGATTTGTACCTGGCGGGACAAAGGAAACATATCCGCAGCCAAACGGGCATTGATAAACACTTCCGGTTCTATCTTTTTGGCCAAGGCATGCTCTTCTGCCTTTTTAAGGATCGCTGATAAATTACTTAATTGTTTTACAAAGACAGGTATGGAAGCCTGATACATGGATAGTGACATAGCTCAACTCCTTCATTGAAATTCCATCAGTCTTTCCATTGATTAGGTTGGGCCTACGCCCTTGATGGACATTATCTAGTGTTTGTGTGAAAAATTGCGGTAAAGATGTAGATTAAGCCGATCGCGACCGCCATCATAGCAACGGCGCAAGCAACCATTCCAATCCCATTAAGCACTTCCCGAAATTGCTTGTTCATGGTGCATATTCTACCATAAAAATCCCTGATTTTCATCAAGCATTCTTAACAGTACCTTTATTTAATTGAAATAAATCTAGCGTATTTTATTAATAGGAATCATCCCCTCACCATCCCATCAAAAAAGGAGATTATATGCAGATGCTTTTTGAAAACACCTGTGTGATTTGTCATGCGGACAAATTGATCTTCCGGAAAAAGAAAACAGTCTGGGGAATGGTCTCACCTGAAAGCTATTTGTGTGAGAATTGCGGTTCGATCTTTGTGGAAGATGAATTGAAATGGAAGCTCATTCAGACAAGGAACAAATTTAATCCTATTTGGCAGCAATTTCAGCAGAAATCTTTTTATGTGCGCGAATGGTTTTCTATTGGGAATTTGAAATTTAAATCAACAATGGATACGATGCCCTCGGTATCGGAATATCCTTTTATGGCTGTTTAAAATGCGGCATTAATAAAGGGTAGAAACCCTAAATATTTTGTATCATTATTGAAATTAAACAACCCTATTTGGATCCCATTCAATGAACCTGCCGTATTAATAGCCCCTAGTTGGACCCCGTGCAGATCTTGTTCTGTGTCGTTAAAAAACACGGACGCCTGAAAACCTTCAAATGAACCCCTGGTCACATTGGCGATCACCCCTAATTGAAAACCTTTAAAATCATCCTTAACGTCATTGACCATCCCTAATTCCCATCCGCCAAAATCTTTATCGACCCTGTTAAACACTCCCAGCTCAAAGCCATGAGCATTGCCACGAGTATTGTTAACGATACCCAGATCAACGCCCTGGAGGTCCTGATTGACCCCGTAGATCATATTAAACCTAAAGCCGTCAACACTATACTCATCAGAGAATGCTTGAGCAGGGTGAAACAAACTTAACTGGAATGATGTTGTTTGGTCATCAGCCCGGCTGATAACCGGAAGGATCAAAAAGCATCCAAAGATCAATAAATGGCGTAATTTCATATTTTCCACGTCCTTTGCTGTTGTCTAATAGATTACAACCGTCGCAAAGACATTACAATCATTTAAACGTGAAATTTACGTTCAATTAATTTAGATTACGCCTGCCACTAAGAGGTTTTTGATCGTGTGTTGCGGGATCGGAATGATTGCGGCAATAAACTTCAGAATTATAAATGCTCAGTATATGCTTGCAGCGGGACTGCTTGCATTTTCTTCCTTTTTTGTACGTCATTAATCTTTTAATAATGGCTCCTTTACAAAAAGAGGCAGTGATGATTCGTTCCTGCCGTCAACAGCCAGATCGATCGAATACTCTCCATGGTTTTCCAATTTTAACATTTGAAGGTTGAGGACTAAATTTGCCGAACCCGACCTTTGCCCATCAGGAAAGTTGATCGAAATGGTGCCGTTTGCAGACGGTATAATATGTTTGCCGTCCGAATTAACAAAATTGACCGTGACCCTATGCTCCCCTTTTTCAATGCTCATGAATCTGATTCTGAGGGCGATGGTGCATTGAGGATAAACGGCCGGCATATTGCTCGAGAAGATCGTATCAAATGCGCCGAGCACATTTAATTTCCCTGCAATATCCACTGTTGCCGCATCACATAAGGAAAAAACTTCTATATTCATCTTCTCAATGCCCCCTAAAATCTATATTATACACGATATGAATAAAAAGGGGGACACTTTAACGTGTCCCCCTTTTTATTCATTCTTGTTTTAGATGTAGTAAATATTTCTCACA
>Ga0302280_1001612_pt1 | contig 18256 bp, 12 predicted proteins | sample III_Fen_E1_1_FD_198771 | JGI IMG/M metagenome (GOLD analysis project Ga0302280, IMG submission 198771) | Peat permafrost microbial communities from Stordalen Mire near Abisko, Sweden - III_Fen_E1_1 | ecosystem: Environmental > Terrestrial > Soil > Wetlands > Permafrost | place: Sweden: Abisko... | reverse complement strand
ATCTATATGCCGAACTTAGATAGTTCAAATCCTGATTATTACCTCTATAGTGCATACATTCAGGTTTAGAAAGTTGGTCTGGTGAATATGTAACAATCCAATCATTAGGATTATAATGTGCCTTATTAAACCATTCAGATGGTTTATTTAATACCCATCCATCGGCAGTGAAGCCTTCTTTTTTCTGGGCAACTACAAAAACTGCTACTACTACGGCTAAAATGCTTGCAATCAATGCAACTGCTGTTTTCATTTATCTTATTCAAACAATTTATTTACAATTATTAAATGGAGAATATTACTCCACCATCTTCACCAAAAAGACCTTCATTACCTTCATTACCTCCACGTCCATCTCTACTGCGTCAACCCAGACGAGGAAACAGTATAGCAAAAAGATTGTTTATCAGTAAACCAACACTAGTGGATCCGTCCTCGTGTATTGATAAGAGTTGTATTATATGTTTACGAACAATCCTACCAACAGATTGTTACCAATATCCATTTTGTACTTGTTTAGGAAGGTATCATAAGTTATGTTTAGAGGAATGGATAAAAAATAATGATTCATGTCCAACATGTCGTCAAAAATTTATATTAAGTTTTGGAAAACGTAGGTCAAAACGTAGGTCAAAACGTAGGTCAAAACGTAGGTCAAAACGTAGGTCAAAACGTAAATACAAATCACGCAAAAGATGCTAAACTACTACTCGATAATGTATATATGTACCACTTGATTCACTAGGTCTAGTAATTTTGAAAACTTGACCTCGTTTAGCTCCAAAATAACGAGCAATTGGGTCCGATGAAAGAATTTTACTAAGTTGAAGTTCCTTAGCTTTATATATCCTGAGAAGTTCCCGTTTTTCAATCTCGTCAAGTAATTCATGTTTTGGTACTAAAACATGATTTAATTTGTCTATAAGAAGTTCATTTTCACGAAAATGTTCAATTACTAGGGGTCTAGCTTCAACAAAGACTTGCTTAGCAAAAGCTGTAATAGAATCCTTAACAACAATAATTGCCTGATTAACAAGATTTTGTTGCATTTCTCTAATGTACTGACGAATTGTAAATACCCCTACTTTTGTAGTAATTTGTGGAAAAAATACATAAATTTTTGAATCTTCATCATCAATCTTACTAGTTAGAAAAATTTCATCTTGAGAATTTACAAATTCATCTTCATTTTCCACCAGATATTTTCTAATTTTTAACATATTTAAAATAACTATACGGGAAGTAAATGATGGTACCTCACCTACGCCATTAAGTAGTTTAGTTGGTTTAATAATTTCAACTCCTGGACCAGTTCCTGGTTCAAATTTTTCCTTATCATTTGACATACTGAGGATAACTTATTAGTAATCTTAAATATGTATTCTACATCTCTTTAAGGAGATTAATGTTTAAAAAGAAATAATGTTTTAATTACTTGGCCCTATAAAACCAGCTAAAGGTTTAGTCATAAGCATCATAGGTGATTGAATTTGGCCATTAGCTTGTGGGTACCACCAATCACTGGCATTCACAAAAGGTTCGCTAGAACCAAAGTAAGGGGCATATGAATTAGGATATGAGGTCTGTCCAAGAAATCCTGGTCCAGCTACAATACCAAAACGTCTTGAACGTCTACCTCTGTGACGTCTGCTCCTATGATATTTCTTACGTCTAGAACGTCTGCGTCTAGAACGTCTACGTCTTGAACGTCTTGAACGTCTTGAACGTCTTGATTTACTACGTCTTGAATGTCTTGATTTACTATGTCCACCTTTAACTCTAGACCATGCGGCTTTAAGTGAAATACCCTCAGAGTGAGCCAGACGCATAGCTTTAGCCTTCTGATTTGATCTTCCGAAACTATGTCCTACACAAGATCGACAACTCATTTATTATATCCTAGAAATTATTTAGACGTTATAATAATCAACATACAAAAAATTCAATAAATGTCTATTTAGATAATTTAATCGTATTATATTCACAAGAGCCTTCTGAACTGCAAGGAGACGTATTAATCTCAGTGCCACAATAATTTTTTGGACTATTCTTAAAATCCTGAGGCTTATATAATCCAAGATTACTTGCCAAATGAGTAATATAGCTAAAATTGTTCTTAAATTCATCTTCATGACCATACGAAATAGAAGCAACATGAGCTAACTCATGCAAAATTACAAACATACTAGTATTTGGATCTTCAAAGCCACCATTGGCATTTCTTATACATAAACGAATTTCTGTACTTTTATTTAGCGTGTATGCAGCAGATCTCTCTGTAGAATTTGTTTCCTTTAATTCACATTTATACCAGCGAGAATGTAATCGTTTTGATGTATCTAGATCTGGCAAATTATTTACATACATAAAATTTACTAGAATATTAATTTTATTATTTATTTGTGCCAAATAATTTGCAGCTGTTTGTTGAATTTGTATATCACCAACTTTTCTTACAGAGTAGTTTTGTCCATCTAAATTACTTACAAATGGAGCAACATTATCCATGATAAAGTATCTAATAATAAAATAGCCAAAAATAGCAGCAATTATAGTTATTAATACATATGTGCCAATATCAGTCTGAGTAGGCATGGTTCTTACTAATTATAAAGATAAAAAGTATACAATACTCACATGTTTTACCACTTTTGTGTTTAGCATTCATAATAAATCTCTCCCTGATATAATATTTAGCTCTTTTTCATCTATCATATGTAATGTATTGCGAGCAGCTTCCTGTTCAGCATCTTTTTTTGACATACCTTCACCAGTTCCCATTGCGTGTTCCAGACCGTCAATTATAAAATAAATTTGTACAGTAAAAATTCTTTTGTGTGGAGGACCATCTTGTTTAATAACTCTATATTCTGGCAATGAAATTCCTTTTGCTTGAGTAAATCTCATAGTTATGTCTTTATAATTATCATCTTCTAGGAGAGAATTTAAATTTACAGATTTCTCAATGAGCTTTATAACGAAATCATTAGTAAATTTAAATCCGAGATCTAAATAGATAGCACCTAAAAATGCTTCAAAACTATCCTCTAGTAATTTATCATTATAGTTACCTCCATTTTCTCTCTTTACTATATTTCCTGCCAAAATATATGGTCCAAGGCCAATCAAATTACTAAACTTTACACAATGTGTATCTCTTACTATTTTTGTTCTCATACGTGTCAAAAAACCCTCATCTTTAGTTGGATACATACTGAAAAGATACCCGCCTACAATTAGGTTAAATACGGCATCACCAAGATATTCTAAACGCTCATTTGATGCTGGATTTTTACCATCTACTAAGTAACTGCATACTGGTAGACCTTGATCTAATGTATATCTAATGTACTTTTGAAAAGATTTATGAATCAATGCTCTTCTATAATTTTCTAGACATTTTGGTCTCATGCCTCCCAGAATTACTTGTATTTCTTCTCTACTAATATGTGGTTTTGAAAGATCGAATCCACATTCTTTTTCCATCTTTATCTATATCTAATATATTTGTCTTTAAGGACCTTATTTTTTAGAAAACCTAGTTGTTAACTAAAACGAATATAGGCCAGGTAAATTATAAGTTAAAAATGTAAAGTACTTAAGGAAATATAAGATGATGTAATTAAAAAAAATACGTCATGGAAATCATAAAAGCATTCGAAAACAATGACTTAAACATGCATGTCACTATACGAGGCACTCACGAAGAACCCTTGTTTAGAGCAAGTGATATTGGTTCTATATTGGACATGACAAACATTCGTCAAACAATTAAAGATTTTGATCATACAGAAAAATGTGGTGTAAGCATTACTGACATCATCGGGAGAGACCAAGAAACCACATTTTTGACAGAAAAAGGGTTATATCAAGTACTGTTTACATCACGTAAACCTATAGCAAAAAAATTTAAAGATTGGGTATGTGAGGTAATTAAGGAAATCCGTTTAACAGGTAGGTACGAACTAGAACAAAAAATAGAAGATTTTTCAAAACAATTGACCCTAAAAGATAAACAAATAGAAAATACATTGATACTAAACTTTAGAAATAAACAAATAGTATATTTGATTTACGTAGAAAAAAATGTTATTAAATTTGGATATGCAAAAGACATAGAAGAACTTATAAAACAACATAGAACAGAATTTGGAAAAGACATAATATTACATGCAGTGTTTGAAACTATTTATAATAGAGAATTTGAAACAATGATTAAACAAGATAGTGTATTATTTTCTCATATCATAAGCAAAAAGTATAAAAAAAATCAAACAGAATTAATCCAATTAAATAATACTTTTACTATACATGATCTTGATAAAAGAATAGAAGAATTAAAAAAAATAGTAAATGGAGATCTTGTATCAAATTTAATTAAAGAAAAACAGGAATTACAATTAGAGTTAGCCACTGTAAAATCTACTAAAAATTGTGTAAAATATATCAGAACATCTGCAAAAATAGATTACCCAATTATATCATATAATTTAGTAACAGAGGAAGAAACAGAATTTGATACTTTGAGTAAAATATGTTATTATTATGATATAAGTAGTTCTACTGTTAAAAATTATTTAGATCAACATAAACAAATAAATGGTACGATTTTACGATCAGGAAAAAATAAACCATATTGGATTTTACCTGCAAATTTTAAATTTTGTAATATAATTAAGCCAACTACTCATAATATTTTTATAAAAAGAGTAGATAAAACAACTAATGAAATTACATATTATAACAGTATTACCGAAGCATCATTATATTTACAACAAGAAATTGATAAAAAAGAAATAATTGAAGAAACTACAGAATCTATTGCACTTAGAAAAATTTTGAATTCTTTTCTTAATGGTCATCCTACTAAAAAACCTATAATAATTAAATATGACTGGCATAAAATGAAAGACATTGGATTTATAAAACATATCGATGGTTCACTAGAAAATATTGACAATGCAGAAAAATTTGTAAAATTAAATAAAGACGAAAGGTAAATAAATTAAGATCCATGGATACAGATAAAATTTTTATTAGTATAGCTAGTTATCGAGATCCAGAACTTTTAAAAACTGTAGAAAGTTTAATTAATAATGCAGATAAACCAGAATTACTTAGAATTGTTGTTTTTGAACAAAATGCACCCGAAGACCCATCTATAAAAGATTTATATCCAAAATCCCAAGTTTTATGTTTACAAACACATTACTTGAATGCTAAAGGTCCTACTTGGGCTAGATACATTATACAACAAGAATATGCAGATGAACAATATTATTTGCAAGTTGATTCCCATATGCGCGTAGTTAAAAATTGGGATAAGAAGTTAAAACACATGCTGAACCTACTTCCTACACCTGCTGTTTTAACACAATATCCCCCAGAATACAAACAAAATGAGGAAAACTTAGACGAAACAATTATAAGATCAGGTCTTTATATTCAAGGTTTTGGAATCAAAGATGGTTTTACTAGGATTCAATCTGACATAATTGATTATGCAGATAGAAGATATTTTCCTTATACTAGTAAAGCTTGGAGTGCATGTTTTTCTTTTAGTTTAGGTACTATTGTTAAAGATGCGCCATATGACCCTAATTTTAAACATCTTTTTTTCGGAGAAGAATTAGATATAACACTTAGATTATTCACAAGAGGTTGGTATTTTTTTAGTCCACATGAAACTGTAATATTTACAAATTTTAAAAGAACCTATAGAAGAACCTATTGGGATGATATCCCATGTAAAATTCGCGAAAAAGATGAAATACTATCTCGTAAACGTCTTTTGGACAGAATACTAGAAAAAGAAGTAAATCATGAATATACCCTAGGAACAGTAAGATCAATTCAAACCTACATGAAATTTGCTGATATTGACAGTTTTGTATATCATAAACTAGCTAAACGAGCAAAAACATTTCGTAGGTTTACAAAGCGTGAACTAAATCGATAGCTTTAAAAAAAAAAAAAATTTTTTGGCATAGATAAACGAATCCAACAACTGTAAATGCCTTGTCCAATTTGTGCAAATCCCTACACTGGAGAAGATCTTGAAGACTCAACTGAATTGATAGATGAGTCTTGTGAATTTATATGTGACACTGGAAAAAAATGCAAAAAAGATCAAGTTGAAAACGGATTATGTACTTTACATCAAATTCAAAGAATTCCTGTAATATGCTTAAGTTGTAATGGTCACTGCTGCAAAATTTGTTATCGTAAATTCTTTTTGGAACTACTTGAAGAGCCTCAATGTATGCATTGTCATAAAGCTTTTGATATTGAATTTTTACTTGGTTATGATACTAATAAAATACAAAGATTTTCAAAAAGTTTCATATGGGGTCCATGGAAAGATCATAGAGAGGATGTTTTATTAGATCAAGTACTTGCCCGTTTACCTGATTATCAAATGCGAGCTGCAGCAGAATTAGAGGCAGATAGACAAAAAGCTCAAATTTCAGCTGTTAATGATCGTATTAGAGAACTAGAAATCCGTGTCAATAAACTACTTAAAAAAATTGCAATCTACCAAGAAGTTGAAAAAAATACAGAACAACAAGAAACAGAACTGGCTAAGCTTAAAGAACGTATTATTAAACTTAAAGAACATCTACTTCAAATTAATCCAAATAGACGCGGTAGACATGCTCAAGTCCAAGTAATCAACAATGGGGAAGAACAATTACCTCAAGATCCTGAAGTAATAGATAAAGTAGCAAAAACACATGGTAAATGTCATGTAGAAAATTGTAACGGTTACATTAATCAAAAATGGGAATGCGGAATTTGTGGTACTAAAGTATGCTCTAAGTGTTATTGCATTAAGATTAAAGATCATAAATGTAATCCTGATGATGTAGAATCTATTAAACTTATGAAACAATCTGCAAAGCCCTGCCCTAACTGTAATCAAATGATTGAAAGAACTAAAGGCTGTAGTCAAATGTGGTGTGGCGATAGTAATGGAGGATCTGGATGCCATATGTTTTTTGATTGGAATACTGGAAAATTATTAAAAGCAGAACATGCTCACAATCCAGAACATATGGACTGGATGCTTAGAAACGGACAAACACTTGGTCACAATTTTGCTTTAGTACCTAATGCATGTGGATTTGGATTAGAACAAATTACTCGTTTGAACATTTCTAAAGAAGATAAAGAAACATTTGCAGAATATCTTCGCAGGTCTAATGAAATTCTTGATGAAGTTCGACGCTTTGTAGATCCTATTGATAGACTTGTAGAGAAACATGCATTGAATTATCTTAAAGGAAAAATAACTAAAGATGAACTTAAGAAAATGATTCAGCGCAATTACAAAGCTTCAAAGAAAGCACAACTTGCTAATATGCGAAGATCCATGTACGGTGATACTGTACAACAAATTTTACGTTTTGCTAGTACTCAAATTAACGACTTACCTCCTGGCCAAAATACTACACAAATTATAAAAGTTACTATAGAAGCGCTTGAAAATCTATATGATTATACAGAAAAAAATCTAGCTATCATAGGAGATATATTTAATTCTGAAAAGCCTCATTTATCTAACACTAGATTTAGAGAAGAACTCTATAGTACAAATAATGTACCAAAGAGAATTATTAAATTCATTCAAAATTATACTTGCTCTATAAAAAATGGAGATCATACAGTAGAAAGATTGCGTACGGACGATCTGGAAATATATTTATACTTAACGGATACTAATAATGAATACACTTTTCATAACTTTCTCAGATTTAATTCAGATTGGATTCCGACTAAACCTCAGATAGTTAAGGCAATTGAAGAAACAAAGAAGCCATTTCCATATTATCGTTCTAAATATGTAGCTAGAGAATTTATACGTTACGAGACTTACTTAGCAGAAAGTGTTAAAGTATTTATACACAAACAAATATTTGATCGTGGTTGTATGAATTTAAAACTAACTTACCGTGATGAATTGACTGCACCAGATGAAGAATTATTTAAAAATAGATGTAAAAGAAAACCAGCAAATGATTTATGCATATGCAAAACATGTTTACTTATATTTAAGAACATTATTGAAAGCGACAATAATTTACAGGCTCTATGCACAGTTACTAAAACTATGCTTATAGAAGGTAATATACCACAAATTTTTCGTGCATAAGTGCTAAATATGTATAGGTAGAGGGCTTTGGCTCTTATACTTATACTTTTTAATTTTCTTTCACCATAGAATACCCACTTACTCTTATTATTGCTGCAATACTAGTTATAAAAGTTAAACTACCCAGTAAGCCTAAAATAATTTTTTTAGAGATACTATTAAATTTAGTTACATAATATTTAATTTTCATAGCTTTTAACTTATCCAAAATAGCATAAAGAATGGTTGAAGATATTAAGTCACTTATCAATATATCTGACGTGCGTATAGTTGCATTTTTAATTTGATCCTTGATATCTTTATTAGTTTGGAATAATACGTTGTAAATAGATTCATTTGATGTAGTTTTTGCAATTTTAGCTGTAATAATTTGAATAATAGTCAGAATATAAGTTTCCAACATAAATAGAGATTTATCAGTAGCATTTTTCTTTAAAAAATTTCTATCTACCCTACCGGTTGCAGTAGGATATTTAGAGCCAAAACTTCTACGTCTACTTTTCTTACGTCTACTTTTTCTTCGCTTACTGGTATGTCTATTACTTCTCTTATGTTTTTTCATTTTAATGGTAACAAACATAAAATATAATAGACTTTAAAGTTCTGAAGATTATTAATTATAAAATGAGTATTATTCATCCTTTCTGGCAAGATATAATTAAATCATATTTTAAAACAAATGGATTTGTAAAACATCAACTTGAAAGTTATAATGAGTTTGTTGAAGTAGGTATTCAAAAAATTTTAAACGAAATTGGACCAATAGAAATTAAAACATCTGCAGAATCTCGTGGTGGTGAAGCTACATATATTATAACATTTGGTACAATTAGCATCAAAAAACCCGTAATTAGAGAACATGATGGAACTACTAATATTTTATATCCTCAAGAAGCGAGAAATAGAAATTTAACATATCATTCTAGTTTGTACTGTGATATAACTGTTAGAACTATTAAGAATTCTGAAGAAACAGTTAAAGTATCTAAAGAACAACTTGGTTATATTCCTATAATGGTACGTTCTAAATTTTGTCTATTATATGGAAAAACTGAAAAAGAAGCTGCTGATTTGGGAGAATGCATTTATGATGAGGGAGGATATTTTATTGTTAATGGAAATGAAAAAGCTATTATAGCCCAAGAACGCATGCCTAATAACATTGTTTATTGTTTCTATAAAAAACCGCCTTCTAAAATTATTTGGCAAGCGGAAATTAGATCACAATTTGAGTATCACATTAAAACTACTAGCACTTTCTACATTCGTATTTTTTCCAAAGGATCTAGAAGTAGTTATACCAGTACACCAACCTTCACTGACATTGATGGTATTAGAGGTCAAATTACGTATATCAGACAAGATATTCCAATAATTTTCATCTTTTATGCATTAGGTTTTACAAGCAAAAATGACATCATCGACATTATCACAAACTCTAGAATTCCTCTTGATAAATCTAATGAAGATGAATACTTTAAAAATATATTAAAATTTCTACGGTGTTCATTTGATGAGGCAAATGAAATTCTTCAAGAAGAAAGTGTAACAGATGGTAAAGATTTAATACAATCAGAACTTCAAGATTTTGCATTAGATTATATAGGAAAAAAGGGTTCGACTGTCCACGGATCTAGAGCAGAGCGAATTAAGTATTCAACTCAAATTATTAATAGGGAATTACTTCCACATTTAAGTCTTAATTATGAGGATATTTTTCAAACAGAACTTCAACTTTGCAAAACTAAAGCCCATTTTGTTGGTTATATTATTAATAAACTATACTTATGTTATCTCGGAATACTAAAAGAAAATGATCGAGATCATCTAGCTAATAAGAGATTAGATCTTACTGGAAATTTACTAACTAGTTTATTCAAAGGAATTTTTAAACGGTTACACAAAGAAGCTAAAGTTAATCTTACCAAAAGTATAGAAGCGAATAATAGTTTTGATCTAATGAACAATATAAAAAGTAAATCTATAACTAATGATTTGAAATATGCCTTAAGCACAGGCAATTGGGGAAGACAAACTGGAGGTACTCCCCCCAAAACTGGTGTAGCACAACAACTTAATCGTCTTACATTCTCATCAAGTCTTTCTCATCTTAGACGTTTAAATACACCATTAAATCGTGAAGGTAAACAAGCTAAGCCTCGACAACTACACAATACTCATTTTGGTTACCTTTGTCCTGCAGAAACTCCAGAAGGGCAGGGATGCACGGCCGTGAATACTTCAGTTCTACTAGCCAATGGTGATTTAATTCGAATTAAAGATCTTGAAAAAACATATAGAGATAAGTCTATCTATACAGTAGATGTAGACACAAGAAAATTAGAATCAACTGATATTGTAGCTTTTCAAAAACATGATACCAAAAAATATAGTTATAAAGTTCTAAAAATTACTACTATGTCTGGAAGAAGCATTAGTCTTACATCAGATCATCCATTTGCCGTACCCGGAGATACATTTATCGAAGCCGGACAAATAAAAAATGGAGATAAAGTTTTAATACATCCTACTGCTATAAATCAACTACATGACGAAGTACCTATAATATCAGTTCTTGATAAAGAAATGTATATAGATATTATCACCAAGTCTAAATTAGTATCAAACAAAACAATTGTGAAAGATATTGAAAAATTAGAGGCATCTGGATTATTACCATTCATGAATAATGATAAAAGATTACCAATAATTGCGAGTCTAATAGGTTATTGTGATACAGATGGCCATATTACAAAATGTGCTAAATTTTCCATGGGATGCAAAGAAGACATGGAAGCTATTGAAAATGCAGTATATTCACTTGGATATGGAACAACTTCAGAAGGAAAAGAATATAAAAATATACAAATTCTTACAAATGGTAGAAAAATTAATCATACTTGTTGGAACATTTCTATAAGTTCTAACTTAACACGATTACTTGTTGCACTTGGAGCAATGGTCGGAAAAAAAATTACACAAGAATCTCGAGTTCCTGATTTTCTTAAATATTGTAATCTCAGAGTTAAAGCATCATATCTTTCGGCTTTGTTTGGAGGAGATGGAGAAGCCCTTAATTATGTAGAAAACGATAGCATAACCCGTAAATCTTCAAGATGGATAATAAGTCCCCCGGGTTTTGGAAATACTAAAATAGAATCATTGACCGAAAATTTGGAAATATATTTGAATGAAATTAAAATATTATTATTAGAATTTGGAATAGAAAGCAGAGACACAAAAAATCAAACTAGTATTGACCACGAGAAATACAATCTAGATCTAGAAGATGAAGAAAAAGAAACTAAAATAAAGCGTAGATTTTACATTACAAGTAATTATCCAAATATACTGAAATTTGTAGATAATATCGGATATAAATGGTGTAAACAAAAGCAGAATAAAATGCAAATTGTTGGTGAATATATTAGATATTTACAAAATTACATAGACCAAACTGAACTTAAAAGACAACAAGCCCATAAATTATATGAATTTGGAATGAGGCCCACAGAAATTGCAAAACAAATAGGAATGCCACTAAAGCGTGTAGAACATGTATTTTACAGTAAAAAATATGCATCAATGGCTATTCCACGCGACTATGTAAAATGGCCTGATTTTTTAGCAGATACTCAAGCAAATTTTGACACAGGAACATTATATGATAAAGTAGATAAAATAGAAGAAGTATCGATAGAAGAATGTCCAGTTGTAATGGATTTAACAACAGAGAGTGAAAATCACACATTTGTATCAGGAGGTTTTGTGACACACAATTGTGGATTACTACGTAATTTAGCAATAACATGTCATGTATCAATAGGTTCTAATAAAACTTTTATTATACTAACGCGTTTTCTCAGAAAATATACTGATAAGTACTTTATTGAATGTCGAGAAATGATTACAGATGAAATTCTCTATAAAGTATTCCTTGATGGAGCATGGGTAGTCAGTGTTACAGAAAAAATAGTTCTATTTCTTGTTGAAAAACTTAAAAAATTTCGCAGAAAACTTATGATTAGTTTTGATACTAGTATTTGCCTAGATAAAGATTCTAAAGAATTTCATATGTTTACTAGTTCAGGCAGGTGCTGTAGACCACTAATTATCACTGAAAATTTACATGTACTTGATTCTTTTGATAAGTTAAATTTTCCAAGTTGGTACGAATTATTAGCAAAAGGAGTTATAGAATACATAGATGTTGCCGAGGAAGAAGAAATTATGATTGCGATGGATGTTAAAACACTAAGGGAAAATTCAAATACTGTATATACACATATGGAAATTCACCCAAGTCTTATGCTGGGGATTTGCGCAAGTATTATTCCTTTTCCAGATCACAACCAATCACCTCGGAATATCTACCAAAGCGCTATGGGTAAACAAGCTATGGGTATTTATGCCAGTAATTTTAATGAGAGATTTGATACTTTGGCTCACGTGCTTCATTATCCCCAAAAACCCCTGGTGACTACAACTATAATGAAATATATGCGCTTTGAAGAACTTCCCGCTGGAATAAATGCCATTGTAGCTATTGCATGTTATGGTGGTTATAATCAGGAAGATTCAGTTATAATAAATAAAGGTTTTTTGGACAGAGGTGGATTTCGTAGCAGTTTTTATAGAACTTATGTTGATCAGGAGAAAGAAATTGTTAGAGTTGGTGGTCTTATGGAACAATTTGAAATCCCAAATAGGGCAGAAACAAAAGGTATCCAACATGGAAACTATGGAAAATTAGGCCCAGATGGAATTATTGAACCTGGATCCAGAACTATAGAAAATGATGTAATTATTGGAAAAACTACACCAATTGCCACAAGTAAACAAGAAATTAGCCAAATGAAAAAATTTAAGAAACGCGATGTAAGTACCTCAATGCGTCCAAATGAAGTTGGTGTTGTAGATAAAGTACTCTTGACTACAAACTCAGATGGATATAAATATACTAAAGTTAAGATGCGCAGTATACGTATTCCAGAAGTGGGAGATAAATTCGCATCTGCAACAGCCGACCATGATATACTTACTCTGGAAGGTTGGAAAAATATTACTCAAATAACTATGGAAGATGAAATTGCTACTTTAAAAGATAATAAGTTAGTTTATGAAAAACCTACAGAAGTTTATCATCATCTTGATTATGAAGGTGAGATGTATGAAATTAGAAATACAAGCATAGACCTTAGAGTATCAGGAAATCATAAAATGTGGGTTTCTAAGAGATATGGACGAGCTGGTATATGGCAATCCTATGAATTTGAAAGAGCTAATACTATTGTTGGAGTTAGACGTAAATATAAAAAAGATGCAGAATGGGATGCACCTGATTACTTTTTTACTCTACCAAAATGTGTAAAAAGTAGCAGAAAAGAAATGCTTGTAGATTTAAAATTTGATACACCTGAAAAAATGAATGCATGGTTAATTATACTTGGTTTATGGATTGCAGAAGGATGGAATGGAATAAATAGAGCAGAAATTTGTCATTGTAAAGATAGAGTAGCCAAAGCTCTTCATGAAAATTTACCGATATTGGGGTTTGATTACACGGAAAATATTAACGAATTTCCATTTTATAAGTTATATATAAATAATAAACAAGTTGCAGATTATCTTCTCCAATTTAGTCCTGATGGAGTCTTAACTAAATTTCTTCCTGATTGGTGTTTTAAATTGAGCCGAGAACAAACCAGAACATTATTACATGGTTTAATGTTAGGAGATGGATATATAAGTAAATCAAATGCACATGCTTATTATACCAGTTCAGACAAATTAGCAGATCAAGTTCAACAATTAGCTCTGCACGCAGGATGGTCTGCTACAATAACCGAAAGATCTGAAGGAATTAAAGAATTTGTAATAAGAGGCAAAATATGTAAAGGAAATCATCCTGGATGGGTAGTGAGCATTATAAAAACTAAATTAAATCCAGAAATAAATAATGGGCATACTAGACAACAAAATGCTCAAGTAGAAATATTTACAAAACATGTTAAAGAACCTGTTTACTGTATAAGTGTTCCATCTGAAGTATTTTATATACGCAGGAATGGAAAAACAGTATGGACAGGTAACAGCAGGCATGGTCAAAAAGGAACTATAGGTATGATCTACCGTCAAGAAGATATGCCTTTTACAGTAAATGGTATTGTTCCAGATATTATTATTAATCCTCATGCTATTCCTTCGCGCATGACTATTGGACATTTGATTGAATGTCTTCTAGGTAAAGTTTGTGTTCTGGCCGGCAGAGAAGGTGATTCAACACCCTTCACGGGCTTGCAAGAATCTGAAATTGCCGAAGCTTTAGAAAAATATGGATATGCCGGCGACGGCACAGAAATTTTGTACAATGGAGAATCTGGGGAACCCATGGAAGCCAGAATTTTTATCGGCCCAACTTACTATCAGCGCTTGAAACACATGGTCCAGGACAAAGAACACTGTCTCGAATTAGATCATGAAGTACTTACTCTCACAGGATGGAAATTCTTTAATGATATAACAATGGAAGACAAAATAGCATGTCTAAAAGATAATTACCTTGTTTATGAAAATCCAACTGCATTGTTATATTATCCAGAGTTTGAAGGAGATTTATATCATATTAAAAATGAATTTATTGATCTCTCAATTACAGAAGATCATCGTGTGTATGCTTCTTTAGAAATACAAGATAAAGAATTTTGGTATTTATATAAAATCAAAGATATATATGATCGCCCTTTTTTAATGAAAACAATGCCAAATAATGATATATATAAACATACTCAAGTAGTATCAAGTGATATTTCAATAATATATACCAAGTGTCCAGTATTTTGCCTAGAAGTACCCGGAGAAGTATTTTATGTACGCCGAAATGGCAAATCTGTGTGGACAGGTAATTCTCGTTCCACAGGACCCGTAACCAAACTCACCCGTCAACCATTAGAAGGTAGGAGCCGAGAGGGAGGTCTGAGATTTGGCGAAATGGAAAGAGATGCTTTGATTTCTCATGGTGCGACTAACATGCTAAAAGATAGATTATTTTATAATTCAGATCCTTACCGTGTGCATGTGTGCAAACTTTGTGGTACCATATGTCAGGCCGACCTAGATAAACAGAGATTCCTGTGTAAGTGTATCAAAGGTGGAAATACCACCGAGGTGGCACAAGTATTTATACCCTATGCGTGCAAACTTTTCTTTCAAGAACTCATGGCCATGTCTATCGTACCAAGGATAAAATTATAAGGGAAAACTCCCTTTAAAAAAGAAAAAGTACTTAAAGAAACCAAAAGATACATTAATAAAAGCATGGAGACCTTGGACATCGTTGCTCTAGTACAAAATCATCCTTTGACCAGACTGAAAAATTATGAATCCCATATCATTAAAAAGATTAAAGAACATTTTACTACCGAGGAACAACAACTCTGGGTTGCTAATTTTTATACTTATTTAAATTATAACACACGTATAGATTTTGTAGTGGATTTAGATCGTGTATGGAAATGGTTGGGTTTTGATAAAAAAGGAAATGCTAAAAGCCTACTCACTAATAATTTTGAAGAAAATAATGATTTTAAAATATCAAGTGGAAAAGATCATAAAAAAGGTTTTCCTGCAGACGCAGAAAAACCCAATCTTGGCGGAAGACCAGTAGAAACTATACTTTTGACAGTGCACTGTTTTAAGAAATTATGCTTACGGGCAAAGACTCACAAATCTACAGAAATTCATGAATATTATGTAAAACTAGAAGAAATAATGAATGAATTAGTGGCTGAACAAGCTCAAGATCTAAAACAAAAATTATTACTTAAAGACCAACAAATTGAGGAAGTAACCAAAAAACTTGAGTTAAATACTACAGAAATGGAAAATAATCTAATTACAAATTTGTCAAATAAACGTTTAGTATACTTGGGTATAGTAGAAAAAAATGTGGTTAAATTTGGTATATCTCAAGGTATAGACAGAAGAGTACTTAAAGAACATAAAAAAGATTTCGATAATTTTGTCTTGAAATATACAATACTCACAGAACAATATATTGAACTTGAGAAACTAATCAAAAATGAATGTAAAACACCAGAAAGTGTCTTGTTTGATAGGAGAATCAGCAAAAAATATAAAGGAAAAAATCAGACGGAATTAATACAATTAGATTCAAATTTTGACATAGATGATTTATATCAAGAAATACTAAGATTAAAAGATTTTACACAAGATAACATGATAGAAACACTTGTTAAAGAAAACAAAAAACTTAAAGATAATATAATTAAAAAAGATTTGCATATACTTAGTATTGTACAAGATAAACATATTTCCGAAGAAATACAAAATGAACTTAAACAAAACATGTTTACTGGAATCAAATGTACAAGATGTGGACATGCTAAACAAGAAGACGAGTATAGTATAAATGAAGTTACTAAACAATTATATTCTAATTGTAATGTATGCAGAAAATTACAATCAGAAAAAACATTTGAAAAATCTAGACATCAACGAGAACTTCGTGAACAAGAAGATTTAAACAAAAGTAATTTAATTAATCAACAACGAGAACAAATGTTAATCAACGAATTAATCAACTGTTATAGATGCAAAAAAGATAAAACACCAGAAGAAATTGGAATCAATAAACGAACCAATAAAATGTATAAAATATGTGCTAGATGTAGAGGTGTTGACCACGCAGATATTGTGAATGATGAATCTGTTAGTGAATGTTCTAAATGTCATTATGAATTTGAAACTACGTTAAATCCATTATCTAAACAAAATTACAAGACATGTTCTGATTGCCGCCAAAAAGATAAATTAAATGACAAATTAAATAAAGAATTACTTACTCAGGAAATAGTTTTAGAATGTACATATTGCCACAAACAATTTGATAAAGAATTAAATGCGAAAAAAGATGGTTTTTATAAAAATTGTAAACCATGTAGAGATTCTAGAAAAAAATATGATCAGAAAAGAAACAAAGACAATATAAGTCAACAAAAGAAAGAATACTACATCAAAAATAAAGAAGAAATTCGAGCCAAGCAAAAAGAATACTACGATAACAAGGATTAAACTTTTGGAATAGGAGGAAATGAAGATGGCAATGTAGGTAGAGTCGGTAATATTGGCATTTTTGTCGATGGCATGGTAGGTATAAGAGGTATAAGAGGTGTAAGAGGTTTAGTAATAGAAGAAATATTTAAATCTGTTTGGAGTTTAGTTATTATTTGATACTGTAATTCATTATTCCCTGGGTAAGTAAAATGATTTTTTCCAAAATCATACATGGAACCTTGAAATGCAATAATTATTAAACACGCAAAGACAGCAGACCACAGAGATGGTTGTATACCAGTACTAAATTTTTGCCAAAAATATGCATCTCCTCGTTTGTCTGCTGGTAAACTTGGTATTGATTCTTTTAAGACAAACCACACTATAATAATTAGCAAAATAAGAATAAACATTTCTAAACAAATAAATGCTACAGCATCATTATTGATTTTTGTATCTAGTTTTTTTTCTCTAGCTATACTAACATTAAGTATATCATTTAACTGCTTTGAAATTTGTCCACTTGCTGTTCCTAATATACTTGGGGAAAATGGGAAAAAATGAGAAAGATTATCACCGCCTGAATTAATTGATTGTAAATATTTAGTTGCGGAACTTGTTTCACCTGGAGCTGCTACGACTGTAAAAAATACTAGTTCAAAAATAGTCATAATCAAAGCAACTATTATTATATAAATAATACCACTCCAAAAACTTGGGCCAAAGTCATTGCTCATGATTTAAATATAATAAATAATTTTAATTTATTTCTTATGTTTAAATGGCTACTGGCAGAAAACGAGCATCATCATCATCTATATCATTGCCACATGTTCCTGGATTTGAAGCTTATGATATTTGGATACAAGGTGAAATTTTTAGTCCAGTAAATGGATTTATCATAGTATTTAATGTGTTATTTTTTCTTGGTGTTTTACTTATATTTTTTTGGTATGTTTTAAGTTCTCAGTTTCAAACTATTGTCCTGGATAAAGTTGACATTATAACACTAATGGCTACGTATGATGA
>Ga0302280_1001611_pt1 | contig 18256 bp, 15 predicted proteins | sample III_Fen_E1_1_FD_198771 | JGI IMG/M metagenome (GOLD analysis project Ga0302280, IMG submission 198771) | Peat permafrost microbial communities from Stordalen Mire near Abisko, Sweden - III_Fen_E1_1 | ecosystem: Environmental > Terrestrial > Soil > Wetlands > Permafrost | place: Sweden: Abisko... | reverse complement strand
TAGCTCTGCAAAACTCTGCAACAAATTCACCAGATAGTCTTTGCGCTTAATGTGAGCAAGCTCGTGCAGCAATACAGCTTCTACCTGATCCGGCGGCAACTGCGAGAGCACGCTGAACGGGAACAATATCACTGGTTTCAAAAATCCAACAGTCAAGGGAATTTTCACAATCTCTGATTCCAGCAATGCGATATGTCTTTTAATTTGGATTCTTTCCGCAAGCTCAGAAAGTTTTTGCTGCCAGTATAAAGAAGGTGTATAAGTTTTATAATACCTGATGCGCTGCGCATATCCGATATTGGCCAAGAGCCTGATGCATTGTGCTGTCATGATAATAAACCAGATGCCGACTACAAGCGATGCATGCTCATTAAAATAACCAATGAACTGCTCAATATAATTTTTTTCCACAACAGCGGCTGCATTATTATTATTAGCCGTTGCAAATGCGTCAATAACTGTATCGCCATGAACCTTTGACAAATCAGCAACTGGCATTCCGTTTGCTACTGATGCAATATGCAATTGCTTAATAAATGTAAAACAAGCAACCGCGATAAACAGGGAGAACAAAGCGGATAAGATATTATACCGCAAGGCAGCACCCGATCTTTTGGTAATAATAATTGCAACCCCTCCTGCAATCGCCAGCAACAACCCCTGCCAGAGAGAATGCGCAAGTGTCCAAAAAATAGCCTGCATCATTTCGTCATTTATTATATGCATAAAGTGAAGTTTGTGGTTTGTAGTTAGTAGTTCATTCTCGCGGTCAACCACGAACAACAAACCACAAACAACAAACCTTATTTCTTATCAATCTTCTTCAGCAACTCTTTAATCGCTTCCAATTCCTTCTTCGACGTTTTCTTATTGCCAAGCAATTGCATCATCAGGCTGCTCGGTGAACCGTTGTAAATCGAGTCCACAAACCTGTCCAGCAACAAGCTTTTTGTTTTCTGCTCTTCTGCGGCAGGGATGTACACATGCTTCATATTGCTTTCATCTCTTTTCAGTATCCCTTTTTCCGCCATGATCTGCATCAGCTTTAAAGTAGAGGTGTATTGCAGCGCTCTTTTTTGTTCGTTCAGCTTATCATTCACGAAACGAACAGTAGATGGCCCGAACTTCCACAGCACCTGCAGTATTTCTATTTCAGATTTGGTAGGCTCCGATGTTTTGCTATTTTCCTTTTTATCCGCTTTCATAAACTAAAGGTAGGAAATTTTTCGTACGAACAAATATTTATTAAAATAAATTTTACGCAATGGCGCAAAAAATAACAGGAAGCGGCCTTCAAAGTTCAAGCCTGGCGCCGTTGCGGCATTGCGTGAAATCGCCTTTTGTGTGAAACATTTCCTACATTCGGTTTAAATCAAATGTTTATGAGGAAAATATTTTTTATATCAATCTCAATTCTATCGTTCCAATTTTATTCGTCGGCGCAAACAACTGCAAAGCGCCCCATAAAGCCTTCGGATATCTATCGTCTCCCCTATGTGGGCAGTGCACAGATTTCTCCCGATGGCAAATGGGTCGCTTACACTGTCACTACTGTTGATTCCCTGAAAGATAAACGCGGTACAAACCTCTGGATGGTCAACTGGGACGGCACTCAAACCATTCAGCTCACCAGCGATGCAGAAGGAGAAAGCAATCCCAAATGGAGCCCCGATGGGAAATACATTTCGTTTCTTTCCTCACGACAAGATAGCAAAGCAAGCCAGATCTGGCTCATGGATCGCCGCGGTGGCGAAGGGAAAAAACTCACCGATATAAAAGCCGGGGTGAGCGAATATGCATGGAGTCCTGATGCAAAGAAATTATTATTAACGATCACCGACAAAGAACCCGAAGACACGGGCAAAGTAAAAACAACAAAGCCTTTTGTCATTGACCGTTATCAATACAAAGAAGATGTCGAAGGCTATCGTTATAAAAAGTTGTACACGCATCTTTATCTTTTCGACATCGCTTCAAAAAAACTGGATACACTTACACGTGGAAATTATAATGAAGGGTCTGCATCGTGGAGCCCTGATGGCACACAGGTTGCTTTCGTCAGCAACAGAACGGCCGACCCTGATAAAAACGAGAACTCGGATATTTTTGTGACAGACGCTAAGCCAGGCGCTACCCCTAAACAATTGACCAACTGGACAGGCGCCGACAATTCTCCGCGATGGAGTCCCGATGGAAAATGGATTGCATATACCCGCAGCACCAGCAGCGCAGATTATCTCATGTACGATCAATCAATACTTGCTGTTATTTCCAAAGCTGGTGGCGAACCGAAATTATTATCGCAGTCTGTAGACCGGCCTGTGGTTGATCCGCACTGGTCGAAAGATGGCGCATCAATCATCGCTTTGGTGGAAGACGACAGGCAGCGGTATGTCGCCAGTTTTTCCATCGCCAACAATCAAATGAAAAAAATAGCAGATGGCGAGCGCAGTTTTAGTTCCATCGAACCAACGCCCGATGGCGACTGGCTGGTGACCATGAGCGATCCGCAAACGCCCACGGAAATCTATGCGCTGGAAAATGGCAACACCAGAAAGCTCACGAAGCACACAGATGATTTTCTTGCGCCGCTCTCGCTTGCAAGTGTTGAAGGCTTCAATTCCAAAAGCAGCGATGGCACTAATGTTTCCGGCTTACTGTATCGCCCGGCAAATGCAATCGCCAATCAAAAATTGCCTTTGATACTTTTTATTCATGGCGGCCCGGTAGGTCAGGATGAGTTTACCTTCGACCTCACTCGCCAGGTGCTTGCCGGTGGTGGCTATGCAGTGGCTGCGGTCAACTATCGCGGCAGCAACGGAAGGGGATTGGATTTTTGCAAAATCATTTCTGCCGATTGGGGCAACAAAGAAGTAGTTGATCTGCATGGCGCAGTGGACTACCTCGTGAAAAAAGGAATTGCTGATCCCGATAAACTCGGCGTTGGTGGATGGAGCTATGGCGGCATACTCACCGATTACCTCATTGCATCCGACACCCGATTCAAAGCAGCATGCAGCGGTGCCGGCACGGGCTTCACGCTTTCGCTGTATGGCGTGGATCAGTACATCAATCAATACAACAATGAAATCGGCACACCATGGACAAGCATCAACAAATACCTGAAAATTTCTTATCCATTTTTAAAAGCAGATAAAATAAAAACGCCCACTTTATTTTTCAGCGGCGAAAAAGATTTCAATGTGCCCACCGCAGGCAGCGAGCAAATGTACCAGGCGCTGCGCACGCTTGGAACACCAACGCAGCTCATCATTTACCCCGGCCAGTTTCACGGCATCTCCATCCCGAGCTATCAGAAAGACAGGCTGGAAAGATTTTTGGCTTGGTATGATAAGTATGTGAAGTAGTGCGTTGCCGAAAGTCATGGTTGATAGTTCATAGGAAAACAATTCATGCTGCAAGTGATTTGCGATTGTGAACTATGAACTCTTTTATAATACCAGCAATTGCAACTCCGATTGAGCATCGCTGCGAACTTGCTCTGTTATAAAATTTATTTCCAGTGGACATGAATTTTATAACCAATCCGCCCATCGATGATGCTACTATTGAGCTTTGGTGTCCTCCGTGAGTTTTAGGAGAAAATACTTACAGTGTTTAATCGGAGAGTGCAGAAATCAATTCACGAGAATAGGTTCCATATAACAATCCAGGAATTCTTCAGTAACACCTTTGAGTTTACGCTTTTGACATAAAGCAAAAAGTTCTTCAACTGACGAATAAGAGAAAAATCTCGTATTCAAATCGCGGAACTGAGGTTTATTTGCTTCTCTAATTACTTTATCCCGGTCTTCATCTGGTGCAACAATTACATAGCGAGTTGGGAACGGCGGGAATCTATCTTTAAAATTTTTCATTCTTGCCAACCCACTTGTAACACCAGTAGAATGCTCAACTTCCATAACCGCAGGCATCAATTTCCCATTCTTGAACCAAATACAATCAATCAATAAAGCAGCTCTGATTGCATCATCATAAACAGACATTAACTTCTCTTCTTTCAGAGAAATAATGATGCCTTCAAACTCACCAAGCTTTTTATTTTGATACACAATTCCCTTATCGTTTTGAGCAATCCATGTGCGAAAACTCAATTGACGACCAATGAAATAAAGAGCGACCTGTATTTGCGCATGACGGCGCTGGATATTAATATCTAATTTGGTGGCGCTTGAATGAGGAGAAACAACTAACGCTTCATAATATGCATCTATCGTCGGAATTTCTGAAACTACAATCTGAGTCTCAGTTTCTCTCACAATTCCAATGTTGTGAGGCTCATCCGGAGTCCATATTATATGCTTATGCCCTTTCTTAATTATTGGATTGCCTCCTTTATTTTCTATCCTTCCGGGATAACACCATTGAAACTCGGGTGTATGTGCTAGCAAAGATTCCAAGACACTTCTCGTGTTGTAACTTGCTCCGAGGACTCTGTCAAAATTTATTGGATGACTTGGGCTAAAAGCATTGGCAATCCTCCAAATCATTTCTGTTGAAATGGATTCAATTTTTTTATTTTTAGAAGTTTGACCTTTTGAAGAATCCCATCTTTTAATTCTAATTGGGCCTTCCGGAATTTGAACTTCTACAATTTCAATTTGCCCTTTGGTTTTAGGATTGAGATAATTATAAGTCGAATTTTTATCTAACCCATTAATGAACGATACTATGTTGCTTGCCGTTAATTTCTTCATGTGAAACTTTCAAGTCCTTTATGGGATTATTATAAATAAAATCTATAATAGTTTTTGCAAGACCTTTAGCAGCCAAATAAGGAACGCCATTTCCAATTGTTTTGAACATATCAGTCAGGGAAACGCTTTGAGAAATTACAAATTCTTTTGGCAAAGATTGTATTGCCAAAGCCTCTGCGGCAGATATTCTTCTTGCCTTATAAGGATGTAAATGAACTTCATTATTTCCATAAGCGGCTGTGGGTGAATACCGCCAGCGATGGAGACGTTTATAGGATTTTTTTAAATCATCGCCCTCATCAATTACTTTAAATTTTTCTAATCCTGCCCGAGGCATGAAATAATTTTTTGCATTTGGATGTTTTTCAACAGTATTTTTTTTAAACCAATATTCTACTGTAAGCTCTTGGGGTATGCTTAAGGGTTTTGGCTTCCTTGAAAACTCTTTAAACTTTTCTAACTTGGGCCAACTCATCGAGAAAACATCTTTTGCTTTATAAATGCAATTACTTTCCCAATTAAAATTTTTTATGATTGGCGACCCATTTAGCTTAAAACCCAAATCGCCTAAGGTGCTCCGCTTAAATCCAATTAAAATGATTCTATCTCTATCTTGAGGAACTCCAAATTCTATTGCATTAATTAGCTTTTCAGTGATGTAGTAACCTTCGCTAATTAATTTTGTTTTCATGCCTTCAAAAAATTCTCTGTGTTTTGTAGTCCTATATAGGCCTTTCACATTCTCAAACAAAAAGAAATCAGGCTTATTACGACAAATCAATTCAACATAAGTTCCTGATAGTTTCCCATTTTCACCATTATGTCCTTTATTTTTTCCAGCAATCGAAAAATCTGGACACGGTGGCCCCCCAATAAATCCAATAATATCATTTTTTTGTCTCGCTTCTTTCAAATTCTGAGACAACCACAAAGAGTTTAGATTAGTTAGATTCTCTGTGATGTCGGCTACCTGATATCCAAAACGAGGCCTTTCAATCCCCAACTTTTCTCTTGATGAAACATAAATATCAGCAAATGCCCTATGATATTCGTTTACAAACAAAGTTTCAAACTGACCCGTCGTTTCAAAGCCCAAGTCTAAAAAACCTGCTCCTGCAAAAAATGAAAATATCCCAATTTTGTTGTTCATTCAATTTCAAATTTAACGAGTTTTACTAAAACAGCTACATTTTTTAGCATATTCATATGCACAACTTATGGATAACTTTTTTCCAGCCTCTCAGCATTGTTTACCTGACAACAACCTACTCTCAAAACCAATTGCTCAATAGAACTTCAACTGAATAACAGTGCGACGCAACGCTGCCGAAAAGAAATCAAATGCCAGCAACAAAAAAATAATCACAGGCTCAGGAATAACATCATGCCCGAAAAAACAGTAACTTCAAAACAGCTAATATTTTCATCTTAATAATTGTTGCCATACTGATTAAATTTCTAAACATGAATGATAAAAAAAGATTGCAACGCAGAGAATTTCTAAAATCCGGAGGAACTGCTGCGTTCGGAACAATATTGCTTCCCGGATTTGCATTTTCAAAAGCCGATCCTGCTCCGGCTCAGATTTCACTGCAGTTATACACAGTGAGAAAAGAAATAGAAAAAGATATGGCAGGCACTTTCCGTCGTTTGTCTTCGATCGGGATCAAAACTGTAGAGACCGCATTCTGGCCGAAAAATATAACGGCAAAAGAAGCTGCAACACAATTGAAAAATGCCGGGCTGAAAGTATCATCAAGCCATATAGAAATTCCTGTCGGGGATAAAAAACAAGCCATGCTGGAAACGGCAGAAGCATTTGGCAGCAAGCGGATGATATGGCATGGATGGCCCGAAGACAAGCGTTACAGCACTCTTGACGGAACAAAAGAATTGATACAGATTTATAATGAAGCTAACCGGTTTGCAAAAGCCAACGGTTTACGGTTCGGCTTGCATAACCATTGGTGGGAATACCGCAACCGTGTTGGCGGGCGCTTTGTGTACGAATGGCTGCTGGATGGAGCAGATAAAGATATTTTTTTTGAAATAGACACGTATTGGGTAAAAGTGGCGGGCCAGGATCCCGCAGCAATCATTGCAAAATTTGGCAAACGCGCCGAAATGCTGCATATGAAAGATGGCCCCGCGATCTGGCGCGATACGCTGGCAGAAGACAATCCTGATCCCATGGTTGCGCTTGGTAAAGGCACACAAAATTTTCCTGCAATTGCCAAAGCAGCTTATGGCAACACAAAATGGATGGTGATTGAAATGGATGTTGTATCCGGCGATGTATTTGAAGCGATAAAAGAAAGCCGCGAATATTTATTAAAAAATAAGTTTGCAGTGGATTAGGCACAATATGTTAATTGCTTGCAACATACTTAAGCTGAATATTGAATACGCAAATTCTTCCCATCTTGCATCGGTATGCAAAACCTGTTTATCAAAATATTTATCCCGCTGCTTTGTGCTTTTTCCTGCGCCAGCCATCAGCCATCAAATGATACAGCGACTGAAGTGGCGAAAGACACGAGTGCATTGTCAACTCAACCCTCATCCGATTCGTTTGCTATTGGCAAATTGATAAAAAATATTTACTGCAAAAGCGATGCTTCGCAGTCTTATGCCTTATATCTTCCGGCAACAAAGATCAACCAGGCATTGCCCGTTATCTATTTCTTCGACCCACATGCCGACGGGAGTTTGCCTTTAAGTAAATACAAATCACTGGCAGATAAATTGGGCTTCATCCTCATCGGCAGCAACAATTCAAAAAACGGGAATGATTATCCGGTGGCGGAAAATATATGGCAGCATTTGTTCAACGATACAAAAACGAGAATCAATCTCGATACATCCCGAATTTATGTCTGCGGCTTTTCCGGCGGCGCAAAAGTAGCAGGATATCTTGCGCTCAACCATCCTGAAATAAAATCAGTGATCGCCAATAGTGCCGCCTTGCCAGACGGGACACCAGCGGGCAATTTTAATTTCAGTTTTACAGGTCTTGCCGGCGATGGCGACATGAACATGACCAATGTAGTTTCTTTCTGCAATGACCTCGATAAAACAAACACCCGCCATCGCATGGTCCTTTTCAATGGCAAACACGAATGGGCACCAGAAACAGCGATGAACATCGCCTTCGAAGGATTGATATTGGATGCCATGCGCAGCAGACAAATTCCGGCGGATAATCAGTTCATCAAAAATTATATCGCAGAAAGCAAAAAAAGAATGGAGGGCTTCGTGGCAGAAAACAATCTCATCAAAGCAGATGACGAATGCAGACTGTCCATCAACATGCTGGATGGATTAACCGCGGAAATAAATTTCTTCAAACAAAAATGTGCGCCCCTTGCTTCAAATCCCGTGTATCAAAAACAAATAAAGCATGCTCAGGATTTATTTGCTGAAGAAGAAAAAACAAAAGCCATTTATCAGCAGCAATTTCAAAGTGGCGATATCAATTACTGGAAAAATACCATTGCGGATTTGAATGAAAGAGCAAAATACAAAACAGATGAAGGAGCAATGTACAGCAGGCTGCTTGCGTATTTATCGCTTGCGTTTTATTCCATCAGCAACCAGTTGATCCATTCGAATCAAAATGATGGCGCAGAATATTTTGTAACCTTATACAAGATGGCAGACCCAACAAACAGCGAAGCATGGTATTTCTCAGCTATCATCAGTGCAAGAAAAAATGACAGCAATGCAACAAATGGTGATTTATTCAAAGCAATTGCCAATGGCTTTAATGATAAAAGCAGAATGTTGCAGCAGCCGGAATTTCAATCGCTGCATCTTGATTTTTCGGAACTTGAAAATAAAATGAAAAATCAATAAGCCTTTTCTATAACAAACTTCTTTAGTACGCCATTCCCCATAGCCCATCATTACACCGCACAGCAATTTCCCTTTGTTGAATACCCAATACTTAAAAACCCAAATACCCGATCATCAATTGAACCAGATATTAACATTATTTAACATGCATGAATATTTATTTTCCCCAAGCTGGGTACACCTTGTGAAAAAATGTTGGGGATTCTTCTAAATTTTGCAGCATGTCAAACCTGAGAAAAATATACCATTTCCGTATGCCCGCCGTATGGTTTCCGTATCAATTCCGTATGGTTTCCGTATGGAAAGAGTATGGGAACAGTATGAGGAGAGTATGCCGACAGTATGCGGACAGTATCAGAGATGTATGGGAAATGTATAGCAGCGGCATACCTGACGTATCCCGGCAGTATCAACATAGTATTCAAACAATATTTGCGAGATACCAATCCAAAAATCCTCCATCTACCTGCATCAGGCTAACAGCAATATCTGCCCTCCCTCTGAGCAACTCTGTGCAAACCCTCTGTGCTACTCTGTGGTTAAAGTATTCATTTCAGCTTTTGCAAAGCTTCTTTCAACGCCACAAAGTTCACTTGCACACCCGGATTAGCAGTCTCTTCTGCATAAGCAACATTGCCGCTCGCATCTATAACGATCACGCCTCTTTTCGCAACGCCCCTCATCCCAAATGCAAAATTGCAATGGTACATTTCGTATTCGTGAATAGTGACTTTGTTGAAATCAGAAAGCAAGTCATAATTGATGTTGTTCTGTTCTTTAAACACTTTCAGCGAAAAAGGCATATCAACAGAAATGCCAACAACTGCTGCGCCGAGATCGTTATAAAAACTGAGTTCGTCGCGGCTGGTGCACAACTGTTCGGTGCAAACACCCGTGAATGCCGCCGGGAAAAACTGAATCACCAAAATCTTTCCTGCAAAATCGCTTAACGAAACTTCCTTTCTGTCTGTATTTGTCAATTTAAATGAAGGGGCTTTTGAGCCAACCGCAATTGCCATAATTTTTTGTTTTATTTATTGTGCAATAATATTAAGAAGATGTCTAAAAAAGAATTTGTGTTTAACCCAACTATCCTTATAGAATATGTTGAACAGATTTCAGCATCTATAACCAGCCCTTGTAAAACCATATGATAAAATTTCTTCGTAATTAAAATAATAAACGATATTGTATCCTGACTATTCTGGACAAAACACACTGACTGAATGTGAGAAAAAAAATTGGCCTTTTAACCGCGTCATCCATTGTTGTGGCCAACATGATAGGCACGGGCGTTTTCACCAGCGTTGGTTACCAGCTCTCCTCTGTGCAAAACACCTGGGGCATTTTATTGCTTTGGCTTGCCGGCGGATTGATTTCATTGTTCGGCGCATTTGCTTATGCAGAGCTTGGCACACATTTCAAAGAATCGGGCGGTGATTATATTTATTTGTCAAGATTATTCCATCCGGTGCTGGGTTATCTTTCGGCATGGGCAGGCCTTACTGTTGGCTTCTCTGCGCCGGTTGCGCTCGCGGCAATAGCGTTCACCAAATACCTTGCGCCATTTGGCCTGAATAATAATGTGTGGCTTGCCATCGGCGTCATTGTTTTGATTGGCCTCATGCACAGCTTCACTATCAGGCACAGCAGCAGGTTCCAGAATTATTCAACCTTTATCAAAGTGGCTTTTATCGTTTGCCTGATCGTAATAGGTTTTGTTTTGCCGGGAGGCTCTGCAAATGCTGTTAACCTCAGCAATTCATGGCAGCATGAAATTTTAAAACCAGGCTTTGCCGTTTCTATGGTGTTTGTTGCATTTGCATACACAGGTTGGAATGCTGCAGCTTACGTGGCCGATGAGATTGATACGCCGGCAAAAAACCTTCCCCGTGCTTTGATCGGAAGCACTTTGTTTGTTGCAGTGGTCTATATTTTATTTCAGTATGTACTGTTGAAAAATGCAACCGTCAGTCAGTTACAGGGCAAAGCGGAAGTGACTTTTATTTCATTCACCAACTTGCTTGGCAGCAACGGTGGCAAATGGGTTAGCGTTTTTATCGCCATTCAACTGATCGCCACCGTTAGTTCTTATTTATGGGTAGGGCCACGCGTTACATGGGCTATGGCAAGAGAAAACAAATTGTGGAAGCCATTGGCAAAAAAAAATAAGCATGGCATTCCGGTGGCTGCTGTTTGGCTGCATGTGCTCATCAGTATTTTTCTGGTGCTCACAGGCTCATTTGAACGGGTGCTCTTATATGCTGGCTTCGTTCTGCAATTGATGGCATCGTTGACCGTTGCAACCAGTCTTTTTATCAGAGACCCAAAAGCCGAAACTTTCAAAACCCCGCTCAAACCCTGGCTGCAGATCATCTTTCTTGCTTTCAATGCATGGGTGCTTGTATTCACATTAATCGACCGCCCTGTGGAAAGCCTGATCGGCATTGGCATCCTGCTGGCTGGCCTGATAGTTTATTTTTTTGACAAGCCACAGCAATCTGTTGATTGAACCACATTTTACGCTTACTTCCATTTCATCATAATAAATTCAAATTTTAATAAGAGATTTGTATTCAAGAATTCGGGAATTTTAGCCAAAGATTGCTCAGATTTTCAAGAATAAGTTTTCTTATAGCGCTGTGTTTTCTGAGCAACCCGTGGCAACAACAACTCAAAATATTTTTATGAAAAGAACGATTCTGTCATTCATTATTTCTTTTGCTATGGTTCAGTTCGCGAATGCGCAGCTTAAAGCAAAGCCATCTTGTGGTGCATTTTCAGTAGATGTCCTTAATGGGACGGTTGATAACATAAAGCCTGATTTCAACGTGGAACAAATAAAAGGGAAACTCCCCTGCTTCACCAGTGAAGAACAAACAACTTACAAATGCGGCAGCGCTTTGTTTTATAAGGATCGTGATATCTATTTTTATGTGCAGCGGCAGTACATTGAAATAGGACCGGATTTTAAAGGAAAGCTAAGCATACCATTGCTCGGCGCAAGCCGTGGCAGTTTGTTCAAGTATCTTGGTAATCCTGCCATAAAAGACCCCAACTGGGATGCTTTCCAGATGTCTTACGGCACATTGGTCCTTCATTACAACAGTGCAGGCAAAGTGATCCTGATCCAGTTCAGCACCAAAGGCACAGAAACCTTGAATCTTTGTGAATGATTTTATTGAACTAAGAAGATGGAGTGACAGAGAGCACCACAGAGATTTGGAGATAAAGAACTACAAACCACAAACTACAAACTGTAAACTCATTTTACCACCCTATAGCACCACCTGAATAGTCTTCCCTGAAAATCAAACGGAGTAGTTGCTTTAGTGATGTCCTTAATGGATGAAGCTTTTATTTTTTCAGCATCCAGTTGGAAGCTGCGCAGGTTATTGCTGAAATATAATACTGCGTCCTTCTTCATACATCGAAGCGTTTTATTGATCAAATCTACATGATCCCGCTGGATGTCGAGAAAATCGATCATGCGCTTACTGTTGCTGAATGTGGGAGGGTCCATCACCACGATATCAAAAAAATCTTCGGGCAGATCATCTAGATATTGTTTCACATCGGCATGAACAAAATGGTATTTCGCTTTATCATTAAAACCATTCAGCAGAAAATTTTCTTCCGCCCAATTCAGATAAGTTTTAGAAAGATCAATTGATGTGATGCTTGCTGCACCTCCATCTGCAGCGTACACGGAAAAAGATCCGGTATAACAAAACAGATTCAGCACATTTTTATTTTTCGATTCCGCCCTGACCATATTGCGCGTAATGCGATGGTCAAGGAACAACCCTGTGTCAAGATAGTCGGTGAGGTTTACGCTGAACTTCAAACCTCCTTCATGCACAATTACAAACTCCTGCGCGTCATTCAGTTTTTCATACTGCCCTTCACGCCCTTCTTTGCGCTGTCGCTTGCGCAAATAAATTTTATCAGCGGCAACATTGATTGTTTCCGTAATTATCGCAAGGCAAGCTTGCAGCCATTCTCCATGCTCTTTATCTGCCATTTCAAAACGCTTCTTGTATTCGGCCATATAAAGTTTATCGTCATACAACTCAATACAGAACGGGAATTCCGGCAAGTCATAATCATATATCCGGTAGCAGGAAATATTCTGGCGCTTCGCGATTTTACTAATGTGCCGGAACACTTTCACCAACCGGTTGCGGAACATGATAAATTTATCTTCAGTCATGAATACTGCAAATATCGCTTTGAAAACACAAAAGCACCGATAATATCAGTGCTTAAAATTTATAAAATCCTTTCTAAAATATCAGCTCACACCCACTTCCTCTTTCACTAAATCCATATCAGGTCTGGACTCATCAGTCAACCTCACTCTTCCCCTGTCTTTACGCACGACACGCGAATACAGAGATATTTCGCGGTCAAACAGAAACCGGAAAAATAATTTCGTCCAGGAAGTATGGTAAGATAGTGTGTCATAATAATCAGGTGCGCCTTTTCTTATTTGCGGAAGCTTGTTCCACGGTACAGAAGGAAAATCATGGTGCTCATTATGATACCCCACATTAAATGCTACTGTGTTGAGCGGCCCATAATAACTATATGTTTCCTGCTCTCCGTGAGTAAGGTAATGTTCCTGTATCCATCTTGCACCCAGCGGATGAAGACCTACCGAAAAAAAGAAACTGAGCAATAAAAAGACAATCGCCTTAATCCCGAAGAACCACCAGATGGCAGTGATAAAAATAATTTCAAGGCCAAAGTTCAAAGCAATCCACTTATCAAATGGCTTGATTTCTTTAAGTCGTGAAATGCGGAATACCTGGAAAAGCGGATAGAACAACAACCATATCACTTTGCCAATAAAATGATTATTAATCAGCTTAGCCTCCCAGCGGTTAGGCAAGTCTGCATCGAGTTCATGAATGCCCTGAAAAGAATGATGCTTGATATGATACCGCTCGAATGAAACAGAGCTTGGGAAAAGTTGCGGAAGGTTTGCAATGATGCCCGCCAACCGGTTAGCACTTCGGTTTTTGAACAACAGGTGATGGGCACATTCATGTATCATCACAAACAATGCATGATCAGCAAACGCGCCAATGAAATACGCAATCCCTGCAATAATCCACCATGATTTATCGCGCACAAACCACGCAAGCGCAACCTGCAGGCTAACAATACCAATAATAGCAAAAATGGTAAGCCAGTTCTTGCCAATCAGCTTGCGCATTTCAGGATGATGTTTTAAGATTTGCTTTGTCCTTATGCGGTGCGGTTCACATTCAATGGAATAAACAAAATCAGTTCTTCTGGCCATGTGTATATTTAATTTTCGGAGCGTCGCAATGTACAACAAAAAGAAGCATTTCTTAATATAAGTAAAATGATTCTGGTCAGAATCTTTGAACTGATCTGGGAAATCTTAGGAGTGCTTACTTGACAAAGAAGAGTTAACGATACCTTGAATCACTTTGGCTCTGCGAACGGGAAACAAGCTTGCTTAAGAAAGGGCTTTTCTTAATCCTACATTTTTCTTTTTACTGTGGCAAAGTCCTTTGAAATCCTGGCAGCCATCATTCCGACAGTGTCAAATCCCGTGGATAAAACATACATATGCACTTTAAATTGACACTCAAAAAAAGTCTTGTCTTCAAAATAATTAACATCGAGTATTTGAAATTTGGTTTTCGATGTATCTTTATTATGCTCTGTCCATAAACGGGTAAGCATGGCATTTGATAGCTCTTGCGTTATCTCTGATCTGGAGTGGCCTCTTTTGCAGGCAATGCACAAAAAGAACAAAAGAAAAAGGAAATATATTTTCATAATTTTTTTGAATAAAGCACAGCAAATATAAAATACTATCTAATAAAAAATCAACTCCAGGATCCTTTGCGAAACCTTTTCTTCATTGGGCAACATGGCATTTTCCAATATGATATTCATCGGTACAGCAGGCAAATTCATTGCGCCCATCACTTCAACGGGAGCATCCAAAAATGCAAAACAGTGTTTTGAAATCCTTCCTGCCAAAGCCTCGGCAAAAGAATTATTTTGCTGCTCTTCTGTAAGCACAAGGCATTTACCATGCTTCTTTACTACAGCAAAAATCAGATCTTCATCCAGCGGAAACAGAGTTCTTAGATCAACAATTTCAACCTGGCCGGGTAAATTTTTTGCTGCCGCTTTTGCCCAATAAATGCCCATGCCATAAGTAATCACGCAACAGCTCATCCCCGAATTTATTTTTTCATCATCTGCCTTGAGCACAATATTTCCCTTCCCCAAGGGCAATGTATAACCGCGGGATGGTTCAAGAGATTTAGCATCTTCTGTGCCCGCCACTCTGCTCCAGTACAAACCCTTATGCTCAAGCATCACAACGGGGTTGGGGTCAAGAAAGGCAGCCCGCATAAGGCCTTTCATATCTGCAGCATTAGATGGGTAAACAATTTTAATACCCTTTATTGAAAGCAATGTGGTTTCGATACTGCCGCTATGATAGGGGCCACCGCCTCCATATGCACCAATCGGAACTCTTATTAAAGTTTGAATTGGGAATTTCCCGCAACTCAGATAGCACGACTTTGAAATCTCCGTGGCCAGTTGATTCAAACCGGGATAAATATAGTCGGCAAATTGCACTTCCACAATGGGCTTGACCCCCGTAGCGCATAATCCGGCTGTAGACCCGATAATATAGGCCTCCTGAATGGCAGTGTTGAAAACACGATGATCGCCGAACTTTTCTGCCAATGTTGCCGTCTCGCGAAACACGCCACCAAGGCGTCTTCCAACGTCCTGTCCATATAAAATGGCTTCAGGAAATTCATCCATGATTTCCCTGATCGCAACCAATGCGGCATCAACCATCATTATTTTCTCCTTGCCGGAAGGTGTGCGCTCCCCTGTTTCTTCAATCACTTCTGATGTCGCAAAAACGAATGTTTCAACCGTATCCGGATCAGGATCTGCCGCAGCAGTAGCTGCTTTAAATTGACCATTTATGTATGCTGTTGCATCATTTTCTATTTGCTCCAGTTGCTCTTCAGCAATACCTGATCTTAATAATTGCTTTCTCAGTTTTGGTATCGGATCATTTAGCGCATGAGTCTCTAAATCATTTTTGTTCCTGTAAAATTCTTTCCTGACTCCGCTTGTATGATGGTTAAGCAATGGCACTTTAGCCTGAACCAGATATGGTCCATAATGAGTTCGAACACGGTTTATCACCATGTTCATCGTTTCATAGCACTGCTCAAAATCGCTTCCATCAATCCGTATGCGCTCCATGCCCGGGAAGCCCGCGGCATAATCAAATGCATCAGCAATCCTGGCTTCTGCGGAAGCAACACTGATGCCCCAACTATTATCCTGCACTAAAAATATCACAGGCAATTTTTTTAGTATGGAAAATTGAAAGGCTTCACTCACTTCTCCTTCAGTGATGCTTGCATCACCCAATGAACAAACAACAACAGGGGCTTGTCCGTTAGCCCCCTTTTTATACAAAGATGAGTTTATGAGTTCAAGATATTGTAAGCCCTGCGCTATACCAGTTGCCGGAATTGCCTGCATGCCTGTCGCGCTGCTCTGATGAATGATAGTGGGTTTATCATTTCCCCTGTAATTCGGATGTGAATAGTATTCGCGGCCTCCGGTGAAGATATCATCTGCTTTCGCAAGCAACTGCAGCATTAATTGATAAGGAGAAAACCCAAGCCCGAGCAGCATGCTTTCATCCCGGTAATAGGGGCTTACATAATCGCAAGGAAGCAAATGAAACGCTGTAGCTAATTGTATTGCTTCATGGCCTCTCGAAGTTGAGTGCACGTATCTGCAAAAGTTTCGGTTGTCCTCATAGGTTACCGTCATTGCTTTCGAGTACCACATGAGCCTGAATGCTTTTACTAAAATATCCTGGTTAGCCATATCAAGGAGAAATATGCAAACAAATGTAAGCCTTAGGCAAGATTTGCTTAAAAAGAAAATGCCACCCTGATGTTAAGGATGGCATATAATATCTTTACAAAGGACTACTTGATCTCTAATGACAACAGACTCTCATCTTCAATAAAAGCTTCCAGTTCATCTCCAACTACGCACTCGCCAACGCCTGCCGGAGTGCCCGTAAATATAAGGTCGCCGATATTTACAGAAAAGTAGTTAGAAATATATGCAAGTATTTTATCGAAGCTGTTTATCATCAAACCGGAATTTGCTTGTTGCACAAGCTCTTTGTTTTTATATAAACAGAAGTTGATGTCTTTTTTATTTTTTATATTTTGAAGAGGCAGCCATTTGCCAACGGCCGCTGAATTGTCCCAGGCTTTTGCCTTTTCCCAGGGTAGCCCTTTTTCTTTCAGTTCATTTTGGATATCACGGGCAGTAAAATCAATACCAACGGTAACCGCATCATAATATTTATTTGCAAACCGATCCTGAATGTATTTGCCATTTTTTGAAATGCGCAGAACAAGTTCGCATTCGTAATGAAGCTCATTGGTAAATTCAGGATAATAAAAAGGGGTGTGCGCCTGAAGCAGGGCGCTCTTCGGCTTCATAAAAATAATAGGTTCATCAGGGATCTCATTATTTAGCTCCTTAGCATGAGCTACATAGTTACGGCCTACGCAGAATATTTTCATATCCAATAAAGGTTTTAAATAGAAAACTCAGTTTAAATTAAAATTGGCTGTAATAGCCAGGCAGAACATAGGAATATTGTGCGTCAATTATTTTCTAAGTAAAGCGCAAACATTATATTGCGAATGTAAACATTCCCAATTAGAAATCATAAAGTTACCTCTAATTTATTGAATTGCTCCATAGTTCGCTCAATACCTGCGCTCACAAAGCTTTCTATGGCTTCGGCCGCCTTTTCGATTTTCAATTTAACCAGGGGAACTTCTTCTTTTTTCCATTTCCCCAAAACATACTCAACCTGCATGCCTTTCGGAAAATTATCGCCAATGCCAAACCGCAATTTAGGGTATTCTGTTGTACCCAAATATTCATGCACGCTTTTAAGTCCATTATGCCCTCCATCGCTCCCACCGGGCCGGATGCGAAGCCTTGAGAGGGGCAATGCCTTATCATCTACAATAACCATCAGGTTTTCAATTGCAATGTTTTCTTTATCCATCCAATATTTCACCGCTTTACCGCTCAGGTTCATATAGGTTGTCGGCTTTATGCAGAAAATGGTTTTCCCTTTCCATTTTATTTCCGCAACACCCGCAAGTCGGCTTATCGCAAAGCTTCCACCATGCTTTTGAACAAGCGCATCCACTATATCAAACCCAATATTGTGGCGTGTTCCGGCATATTCCAGATCAAAATTACCAAGTCCGGCTATTAAAAATTTTGACATAAAAAGTAATAAAAATAATGGAATTCATCCATCCGGGAAAGCTTTTGCATGTTCAATAAAAAAGCCTGGCAGTATTACCAGGCTTAATATAAAAACAAAATATTCTTATTTCTTTGCAGCAGGCGAAGCGGCTGGTTTCGCAGCAGCAGCGGTGGCGGCAGATGCAGGAGCGGCGCCGGCAGCAGGTGTTGCGGTCGTAGCTTCTTCCTGTTTCAATTCACGCGTAAGCACAACTGATGCAATGGGAATTCGGGGAGAATTGAGTATCTCGTAGTTGTCCACTTTTACATCTTCCACCCTAACGTTTCCGTTCAGTTGC
>Ga0302280_1001607_pt1 | contig 18264 bp, 8 predicted proteins | sample III_Fen_E1_1_FD_198771 | JGI IMG/M metagenome (GOLD analysis project Ga0302280, IMG submission 198771) | Peat permafrost microbial communities from Stordalen Mire near Abisko, Sweden - III_Fen_E1_1 | ecosystem: Environmental > Terrestrial > Soil > Wetlands > Permafrost | place: Sweden: Abisko... | reverse complement strand
CATTGTTGAGAGAAGATAGGCTAACCTTGGTCAGTCCATTGGTGAATTTTTCATCAAATAATTTGGGGATATTTTCAGTTCTGGCCTAAACTACCGAATTCTGACTCATGGAATTGTCGTGGATTTAAAAATGAATTTGAAGTAACTTTTGGAGGACTGGAACTACAACGATGGATATTGCTATTTGAAAATTGTTTCTTGATTGTGCTAAATTATAGATTTCTGTCTTTATTGATATTTTTATTTGTCTCAGCATTATGCAGTTAAAATAGTTTTGTCTCTTTACCATTCGTCTTTCTGGCATTCTACGAAAAAGGACAATCCGAAATAGATTGATTTGATGTGGCAGTTACAAGAATGAAAGGAATGAAAGATTATCATCAAATTCGATAATTCTAATTTGTATTAATACAAGAATTGGAAAATGATCGGGCTACCGTTTACAATAGCAATCGTGCTGCTATCAATTGCAATGCTGATTTCTAAATTTCAGGATGCCTCCACTAAATTTATGGTGGCTTGCTACTCGATGGTTGGTACTTGTGAGACAGGATCTCTCATTTTAACTTTGGTTCTCTACATTAACAATGCAAACAGCACTTAATCGGTAAAAATATTACTGATTTTATCACTGTCACTCATCTACATTATAAACTTTCTCGGGTTTCTCATCCTCACCCCGTATTTATTATCCGATCGTAAATTTACGAAGTGGGCAAATCGGAGGGCAAGGCGGGAGGATTGCCGTTTTAACTTATTCTGGTTTCATTTGATCAATGTTTTCTCGTTCCTAACCAACTACAAATTAAAGATGGTGGTATTTTCAAGGTTGTTTTCATTTAACTGTTTTGATGGTCAACTTGAAGATATAAACAAATTTAAAATATTCAACGTGTTGTCCTTCATTGGTCTGGTGCCAGAGGTAATTTTTATCTATTGCGGGGTAGTTACAATAGCAGGATTGGATAGGACTAACGGCTTATTTATGCCCCTTGTGGATGCTCTCGTTATTTTTGTCTTGAATATAATCTTATCAATGGTAGTCTCAAAGAAGGAGATAGATTTCTTCACCGAATAGTTGTAAGGAGTTTCCCTCAACCAGATTTATAACGTTGCAGATTAATAATTTCAAAGTGGTGCCATTATGATGAATTAACAGAAGAAATCACAATAAAATAGAGATGTTAACCGTTTTAAACTTGAGGATATATCCGAATATGATGAATTTGCTTATAGGACCACCAAAAGAGAAAGGAAACTCAAAAAAAGAGAGTTCAGTATTCATCCCAATGAAGAAGAAGTATGCCAAGCTGACAATATCTCATCAGAAAATACAGGAAATATCGAAAGTGAAAGGGAGAAGCAATGCGAACTTGAGGAGGAAGAACGACAACCAAAATAATCACCACTATCTCTTGAAAAGATACGAACCAATAATTAGCATTAACCTTTGCCCAACATTTTTAGTTTCAGATGTTAAGAGAGAGCCAATAACACCGATACTAGATAAACTCAGATCAATCAAGCGGCTAATTCAATTTAGCAGGTTGTTATTTTTGACCAAAATTTAAACGATGAGTCAGAGGATTACTATTCATCAAGATAGAACTAAGAGATCTTAGGAAATCGAATTGCAAAGCCATAACATTTAGTCGACCTTCCAATATTTCCAGATTTAGAGTCAAAAGCATCTGAAAAAATGAGTGCTAGCAATGCTGATAGTGCAACAGGTTTATAAGTGTAAACTCATATTAGATTATCTGATTACCTTCAAGCGAACAGATAGAAATAATCCAAATAAACGTAGATCTATAATCAATTGAGGAGGCAAGATGAAGCGTTAAAATCTTCATAATCTCAATAGCTGCCCAAGAAGAATTTATATAATCATAGCAAGAGTCTCAAGTAATAATAAAAAGACTCTCTTCCAGTCAAAACCCAGCCCAAATAATTAACTAATCAGAATGCTTATAATCCAGTAACATCCCATATGCCGATCAAGAAAAACATTAACAATGACAATAATTAAAAACGAGGGCGTCTCCGAGAGTCGAGGGAAGCTAATACTAAAGTAGGCGTCAATTAAAATCACGAATAAAAACCCATTCGAAGCAAAAGTAAATAATGGGTGAGAAATAATTACCCGATTAGCACTTTCTCTTCCAAAAATAAATTTAATTTGTAACTGGGGAGAGGTCGTGAGAGAGAAAGCTCAAATGATGATTAAGGGATTAACTAATCAAAAGATAAATCAAAACAAACATTTTTGAGTGAGGGACGAGTATTAAAAGAACACAGTTAAATTCTACTTCATCCTGAGTTCGCTCCTAATTCACTATTTATGGCCAATTTTAAAAGTAAAGCTTAATTTACTAAAATTCCCGAACAACTGTCAGCTATAAATTAAATTCCTCCTCAGCCAATATAATTTCTGTTGTCGATAACCCCAAAATAATCCTCAGCAATAAAAGAGAGAATGAGGCGGAAATCAAATTAAGGTAGTGAAGTTTATGGTCGCAGGAGTAGTTCTTCTGGAAAGATAAATGAAAGGATAGAGATGATTTCTAACCTAAAGGCTAGTAAATCGTGCCAAAAGAAGATGTCCTCTCTCTAAAAGATTTACCTTCAAAAAGTCCAAAATTGATATTTTAATGATGCTTATAATGCTTGTTTGCTATTATAATATCTAATGATAAGATTAGTTAAATATCTGAAGAGCGAGCACTTTAAAAATAAGATCTATCATGGGGCCATATTATTATTGCTAGGCTCATCCATTTACTTTATGACAGGGCCACTGATTAAACCAAACCGAGCCGAAACCGCAGGATATGATGGCTATGATGATGATTGATTCATAAAATATTTAATATGTGAACAATTTAATATCGGTTGATCAGAAGAGATAAAACAAATTCCAACGACTGCTTGTTGCAACCTAATTACTTTCCTTGCATCGTCCACATAAATATTTATTTCATATTGCAAACTCATTTAACAACTTTAATTGTTGAAAAGTCTACTAAAATCTTTAAGGATAAAGTGCCTAGTCACGTGAATCTATATGGTTAAATTAAAAAACCAAATTAAAAAATGTTTAAATGCTAAAAATGTTTAAAATGATAAATAAATGCATTGCTTGCAATGACTATTTGTATAGGCCCTTCTACTTTAACTCAAAGTTGACGCTGCTTAATTGTCCTTATTTATTTTCCCTTCAATATCTTCTATTTGTTTCTATATATTCTTCCAATTTATCTAAAATTGATCTTCTAAGAATCATATCATAAAATGGAAAGCAGTTTCACCACTGATGAAAGAAAGCCATTGAGCTAAACTATCCAATCAGCACTTAAAAATGTCAATTAAAATAAACTCAAAGAATTTACCCAAGCCTTGTTTCCAGTAGTTACTTCTAGTAATGTTTACGAATGGTTTTAACATAGTCTCAGCACTTTCTATGAGATTAGATTATGCAAACAAATAGAAATGACTGCCATAACAAAATAATTATTGAATAAGAGTTAATAATATGGACCAGAGGTTAAGCAAGCTATGCAGGCTCTGCTTCTAGGAGAGTTTTGTAGTCAACTGAAAGCAGTCATTTTAACCAGGGAAAGAGTCATTCAAAATAAATAAAAAGATAAAGATGATCGCAAGACAGATATCATTGATATCACAAAAAAGGATTATTCTAAGCCCACAAGGGAGAGCAGTCTTAAGTCAGGCAGTAACAAACAAGCTGACACAAGAAAAACCTTTTCAGGCGCCAATTCGGAGGTGGACTATGTAAACAATTTAGCTGACAGAGGTATCTGTATATGCTAGAAGGAAGTAATAATTAAATAAGGCTCAACATTCTGTTGTGTGCATTGCGGCTCACATTACCATCTCGAGTGCATGAAGAAAAAAGCAGGAACAAAGTATTGCGTATATTGTCATTTGAGGCGTCTTCTGCCTAATCGTGAAACCAAAAAAGTACTGTTCATGGGAGTGCTACGTAAGGGAAAAAAGAGGCACTAATTTACAATTACTCTGCAGGAGGATGATTTATCAATGAAATACAGACTACAAGTACGCTGCTTTCGTGTTAAATAGACCACTCAGTCATTCATTTTGTTTCCCGATTACGCTAACATTGCTATAAATAACTACTCTGTCAAATAATTTGTGCCTCTACATCGGCAATCCAGCCTTAAATATCGAAAAGATGAGCCATTCTTTGCCGAGATTAAGCATCTTATACCCAAAGATAATAAACTTGTTATTACCGAACGTATCCCTGCAAAAGAAAATCGAGAAGAAAGGCTTGAACCATAAAATCATGTTATAGGCTTTTTTATGATCGAAGAACGCAAAATAGAACCGCTTTTAAAGGATATCATTGCTACTTGCCTTACATCCTTCGAGGAGTCGAAAAATATATTAGAATTGGCATTTCGGGTGTTTAATTCGTCAGGTAACGATTAGGTAACTTGCTAAGTGCTGAAAATACCTTTATCGTGCACTCTCAGCTCATAAAAGATTCGCTATCCTGCTAGAGGCATATTCTGCACGCATTTTCATTGTTTTGATTTATACAACTACGTGATGATGACTTCTCAATCGGCAAATCCTCGATGGATGTGTCCTCTGTGCAAGTTGCCCTGCTACTCTTTCAAGATTGACAGTATACTCTTGGCCATCTTATAAGAATACAAACAATATGCGAAGGTGACAGAGGTTATGTTTTTTAAAACTGGATAATTTACAGTGCACGCTGGCGATGATTTGGTCAAAGAAAGAATAAATAATATCCATTAACTTCCGATATAAAATCAAGGAAAGCGCGTAGCTGATCAGTTGGTCGAGCCATAAAAAAAGAAAAGGAGACTGGTCGTTATCCCATAGAATTCTAAGGTTATCTCCCTTGACGAGTGATTAATTGGTACTGTATTTGTTTGCAACAATAATAATATATATATAACTTAAGACAATCATCAATAAGAAATCAAAGAAATATAATGCAAACAATATTTGGATTGCATTTTCAGGCATATAGAGTGAGATAGAAGTTCATCAATCAAATTCGGTTTATTTAAAATACCACGGACTGATATCTTAACCCAGAGACAAAATATTAATTTTGCAGTTGGACTTTGAGTAAATTATGTTTTTTCCAGAATGCTTCAGCTTATTTATAGCCTCCTTCGTTGAAGAAAGTTTACTCGATACGATCATTTATTTAAATTACCGATATTCCTTTTGCTTACGAGGTTTGTCTATTGATCTGCGCAGTCCTATCTTATTTTCAGAGCATATTTTAGTTGCTTATTGATTAGGACTAGGACTGGGTCCAATTGGAAATCTGATAATGGCTAATAGAGGTTCTTTTATTTCTTTCTCTTAGCAATTTTTCACATTTTTATCTTCTTCTGCATAATAGCAAATCTATCTGTTGATGTGATACCTGTTGAGTATGCTCTTAATAAGTTTGCTTCTCTTTTATGTTTCCTTGTCTTTCAACTTTTGCTCATATGATTTTATCGAATGCAACTTTTATGATTTCTTGTCAGACAGCATATTGAGAAGCGGAATCCTGCTGATCGTCTTCTTTTACGAGGTGAGAGATTTTAAGTGTCTGGACTCAGCATGAGGGTATGCCTTTTTATTGATTCGGACATCTAAACTGAAGCTTTTTTATTTAATCTACTATCCATCCATAATGATCAAATTCGTTTATAACTTTTTTTATTTATTTTATAGAGTGGACCGATTCAATTGATTGAACAGAGGACGAGAACGTGATTTCAGCAAGGCATTGACATTTCGCTATTTTATGCATCTCTTTAATTTGGCATTGAACTGTGATACCAAAGATGGAGATTTATTTTATCCTTGCAGATTCATCAGTTAGATGTTCAGATAACTTTCAGATTTTTGGATAAGCGATGATTGATCATTTTGCATGCCCTTATGGTTGCATGATAATTATCTTTTGATTTCGGGGTAGATCAATTAGCTTTTTTTGGATGGGCTCTGCTTCATGTTTACAATATCGACAATGATATTGACTATATAATTAATAATTATTAAAGTGAGCATCGATATTATTAATTATGATTAGAATTGCCATAGATTTTTTGCTTAGGCCGCATCTATTTCTTCCCACATATTCCTTATCAAGATTTGACGAGCTATATTCCCTTACTGAAGCTAATAAGGCTTAACTATTAATCCTTGACAAGGATGATACTCTAACTAGTCTGCACTCATTCACAGTCCATGATCAAACCATAAAAAATACGGTAGATAAGCTTAGAAATAACAATATTAAGTTACTTGCCTTGTCTAATAGCATCAAACTGGGGGATCCAACTTAAATTGATGGTATCCCCATATTAAGATTAAGCAAGAAAAAGCCTTTTAATGAGAAAGAGATAAAATAAATTATCGGACAAACGTAGTTAGCTAAAGTTTGGGTCGTCGGAGATAGATTAATGACAGATATTTACCTAGCCCATAAATTAGGCTGCATAAGTGTACTAGTTCCTCCTGTTGAGCAATCATCGATTCAAAAGCACGGACTAATAGTTTGTATCCTGCGTAAAATTTAATCTATGTACTTAGCTTTCTATCAAAACAGCAAATGATCCTCTATAATTTATATTTGCATTTTCTTTCAAAAACATATATTTTTTATGAAACACTTGTCACCAATTAAATTGGAAAGTACAAAAAAAATAATGAATCATTTTGGCGGAACTTCAGTTACAAATTTCCCTTCTTCTTGAGATTTCTCTTTCTTTGCTTATTAACTCTTCAGATGTGGATCTAATAATAAGTTATTAATAATTTTTTGCTCCTTTTCTATTTATTTTGTAATGGCCTATTGGTGAACCTCAGTTTGATGGATTTAATCTGTTAATTGAGAGGTTTGTAAATGGTCCTAATAGTTTCTCATGGTTTCTACCTCTGTTTTTAAGGCTCTTCTTTTTTCTTCGTAAAGTTACGAAACCGATTAAAAATAGTGGAGCTCATGCTAAAATGGTCTTTTGGACTAATTATCCTTTAAAATTTCAGCAATCTAAACAATGATCTTCTCGCCCATGCAATTCTTGGTCAAATTAAGTTTCAATATGTTCGGATTCGAAACAATCAATTTCTTTAAAATCTATGCTCCTTTATTATTAATATAATTATTCTCCAACTCGATTTCCTCAATCCCAGTATACGTATTTAAATGGAACAAGTATTAATTCTTGATAATATGCCCGTCTGAAATTTTGCAGTTATTCATGACAATCTGCCTCAATGATTTATTAATGCCTAGCATTACGAAAAAAGATGAAATAATTTATCCATCAATTTGATTCTTTGATATTACGAGCTCTTCAAGAGAACGGTTGGTCTCTAGACCCTCGCAAAGACATTTCAGGTCCTTGTCGGAAGGGGAAAAGTTAATTAAACTCAATTTTTTTAATCCCCAGTTTTTATTGAGATAGTATTTGATATTAAAAAAGCGAGATCCTTCGCCGAGGGGATTTTAGTCCAATATCAAAGCCTACAGCGTTTGATTGACTCCCATTTACATGCAAAAATATTAAAAACCATTCGAAGTTATTCCATTGAAGCTAACATTCAGATAAATGAGATTCATGGAAATTGAGTTTTTACCATAGGAAAGTCCTAGTATCTCGGTAAGAGATTTGAGACCAGAATCCATTAGATTATTTTTTGATAGATCAAGCCGCATCAAAGGCATTCCACTGATGCTGTTGGTAAATAGAGTAATATGTTTCGATCCTATTTAGTTTTTAGAGAGGGTGAGACATTATAATGGATTCGATTTAATCCCATCAAAAGCCACTCTAACTCCCTCTGTTCCAAGACAGATGTTATCCATATGAAGAGTATCAAGCGCACATTATTCATGTCTCAGCATAATATTTAGAGGCAATATTCCTTCGATAGTAATTTTATTCTTCAGCGTTCCCTCTACCGACGAAATATTCATCTTTTTAAAAGTAGACTTGCCACTGAGACTTGTAAAAAGGCATAAAGCACTTTTATTAGTAATTCCCACAGACATCAAAGACAATTCTTCCACTTCCATCTTTTACAGGAACCCGCTCAATTTGATGACTCCCTGATCTCCCAAAGGATTTCTATCCAAAACAATTTTGGTTAAGTGCGAGAAGCTAAGAAAATCACATATTTATTTTACGCACTCGACATCAAATTAAAACCCTACTGCATTGAATCGATTTTATTCGATAGTTTGGGCCAGTTTTCGCATGTATCTCTCCTTTTGTTGATGAGTGAATGAGGTGCTAAGTTTTAATACTTTTCGATTAAATATGCTGCTAAAAAATAATTGCTGGTTTTCCTTTGAACTGTGATGAAGATTGAACTCCATTTGAGGTTTATCAGATTTCTTTTTTGAGAGATGCTGTGATTAAATCATTATATCTGTTTGGGCTTTTATTCTACTATGGGGGTCTATGCTGTTGATATCAGTATGATTGTCATGAAATAACCTATCCTTATGAGTTAGAAACTTGTGTTATGGCTTGCGGTTGATGTAAATGTTGCTGGTGTCTTCTAGAATTGGTATTTGTTGTTAATTTCCTGTTTGACTCATTTCTTCTATTTATAATTATACATCTTCTATAAAGAGAATACCGTAAAGATTCATTGAAGATTAAATTTTAAGCTCTTAAATTGAAGACAAAAAATGTTATTGTTTAGCAGTGCATCAGCGAAGTATAACTTAAAAACTCTATCAAACAATTCTATTAATTAGCCCAATTAGTCGTGAAAGTATTGAAATATTTAATACAATTTAATAAATGAATATCAAAGTATTACGAACCTGTATACTGAAATAAACTATGAATTGATTAGGGAACATTGATATCTTATAATCCAAATAATAAAGCATATTTATAAGCACAATTCAGCAATAAATATAGAAAGGTAGTCTTTAATATGATAAAAATAAGGATGTCTGACAGCTAATCTAGTAATGACAAATATTTAGATATGAACTTGACAATAGACAATAATGATGAAGCATAAATCAAAAAGTATCTCTTTCAATACAATCATTTTAGAAGAATTAATATTTGGCTAAACAACGAAAAATCAACTATTAGCTCAATAACATGTCTTTGCAATTCTCAAATTAGTCCGTAGCTTTGCAGCTTCAAGTGCCAAACTCAAAGGATGTAATTACATTCATTCCAAAACCTGATCATCTTTTTATCTGATCGCTGCAGATTTCTAACAACTATCTCATTCAAATTTAGTCATCTTGCTGATCAGTGTATAAATTATATTGTGTAAGCGAAATGGCTTTTTCTCACCAGTGTGAATTTAGGGTGGAACAAAATTACTGCTTGTGGAGTTCAGTCTATGGGAAAATGCAAATGGAAATATTTAAGATAGATTGATCTCAGTAACAATCCGATTAAAAATTCAGGTGTTAAATAACTAGTGAAACACTCTTGGAGTAAATTGAGAAGGCTACGTTTAGATGACACTTCTCTTACTAAAGATGGAGTTCGAACACTAGTAAGGGGTCACTGGCCGAAATTAAAAAAATTGAGTTTACAGCAAAACTGTTTGAATAATGAGGGACTTTCAGGATATTTCTTGTTATCTAATTGGAGTAAAAAGATATCTGTTATTCTCGATGACCTTAGTTTTTATTTTTATACTGAATGTCAGTTTTAAAATCTAGTAATACGTGAATTATACTACAAACAGCAAAAAATACAATCAATGAAACCCAACCAACCGAGACAAATTGGATAAGTCAAAAAAGAATAATAGAATTGATTTTTTTAATTGATATGTTATTGGAAAGATAAAGATTAATATTTACTTATCAATAAATCATGTATGTCATCCATGGTCAAGATATATGATCAAGATATAATAAAGGCCTATCATTATTGCATCCAATTCTTCATTGATGTCATGCTTAAAAGAGTTTATCTCTTTATTTCTTTATCGAATACTTGTCAATTCTTCATAAATAAAGTGATGATAATAATGTAATTTGAAATCATTTCATTTAATATCATAACTTATTTTATGAATTTGGCAGATGAGGCCCATCCATGTTTTATGATATTTAAAGGTATTCCTGCACAAGAACTGCTGAGATATGTTCGATTATCTCTTTATTTTTTATCTAAAGAGCTAGTCCTGCTTGTTGAATCCAATTTAAGGTGTGTTTTTTTATTTTCAGGCAGGCCAAGAAAGTTCCATAAAACAAGTCTTCTCCAGAGAATAAGCTGAGCTTTGGGAAACTTATTGCCAAGGTAATCATGTCAGGTAGGGCTATCTTAAACAACTTTAGTTATGGAAAACCTTAGAAGAACGGCTCAATATATTGGAAAGGAGTGGAATAGTTCTATTTGGGTTGCACAATATTTTAGATCTCATTTTTAGCAGCCAATATCTCATCAACTGAGAACTTTTTATTCAAGGCTTAATAAACCACTTGAATGTTAAAATTATCAGAGTATTCTTTAGTCTCATGAAACTAAATTAAGAGTGCATTTACCTCAACTGCTGTCCATATGCAGCACATAGCAGTCAAAGGTAGCTCATTAGCCTTGATATTTTTTGATTGTTTGAGAAAATCATTTATATATGTATTCGCGAAGAAAAGTGTATCAATGGATATCTATGCTTCATCACAATACTAAGGATAAATTAAGAGAAAAAATAAAGAAGAGAACAGTTAATGTTCTCTAAAATGAAGTTTTACTTGAATTATAGAGATAATTATTTGTTCATGAATTTATTCTGATATGTCGGGGATTATTTCACCATTTTGAGAAAAAGGCTAAATGAATATGTGATTACATTGTTGGAGATGGCTTTAGTATTGCTGGGATCAAAATTATCGAATTTCCTCATTGATATAATAAAATATTGTAGATTATAGATATATTAAGAAATTAAATATCTAAAATCAAATAAGGACTATAACTGAATGAAATATATTTTTAACAGCCCGAACAAAAATTAGGGTCAGAATAAGAATAATAAATAAAATTGCTTTGATTAATTATTTTTTTGCATTATCCTTTGAATTAAAGCGCCAAATTATACACCAATATGATTTAAATTGGTGGCCTCATTCGAAATAAGAAAAAATAACGATAGGATATCAAATTATAATGGCTGATGGGCGGATTACTTGTTGTGTTGTCCGAATGCATTTTGCTTTCATGGATATTAAAATCATTGCGGTGCAGGTTATATGGTTATCACATTCTTGATTTATTTTATGCATTCATAGCAATATTCTCATGGGAGGGTCTTATTGGTTGTCAGAATTATTGGTTTTTGATGTGAGGGATGTTTTATTTTTAATACCTATATTTTGTTGATTCAGCTATTCTTTCGTATTTGCATATAATTGAGTTAATTACACAATAAATGAAAATTAAGTGATCCCTAATTAGTTTATTATAATATTTGTTTGATTTATGAAATTCTACAGTTTAAAGCCTAAAAAATCATAATCATAATTTTTTCTTTTCGTAGTTTAATATTTCGAAGTCAATTGGAGTTCAAACTCGTTAAATATGTGAAAAGATGGGGCGTGGTCGGTAAATTATGGTTCCTAAAATAAAAAGAGATGAGATAGGAATTTAATGCTAATCGAAATATTATTTCTGAATTAAATATGTTTAATATATAAATATAATATATAATATCATAATCATACCAACTTATTATTTTATCCTTTATAGCAAATAAACATTAAAAGTCAGTAATATATCTCACATTAAAAAAGGTAAAATAGGAGTCATCCCACCAATAATATAAAAGCAGAATCATTGCATAGATATACCCTTGGATTTTAAGTTGGAAGTTATTACTTTATTCATTAAAAATGATTAAGATACAGGAAGAAGTCAATAAGGAAATCTGATTTAAAGTTGTTTGCATATCTTCATCATATATTCGAACAAGAAATAATATTTACGACTAGAAAGAATTAAATAATTACAAAAATCAACCTAAAAGGTGAGAAAAAGCAGTCAGCCACATCGTTAATTGAGGTAAAGGAATCGCCAGCTATTTCTTCCCCAAAGCTCCCCATAATTTCACAATTAAACAGGGAACTCCACTTTCCATCACAAATTAAAATCTTGTCCACATTTAACTCGTTGTGTTTATTGATGAAAATTCATCTTCAAGTTTAAAACGCCTCGGAAATGCAACATTGCAGGTCCCATGATGTCTCTTCCATTTCCCGAAGGCCGTTTTTTTGTAAATTGTTCCCGATATCTGTGGAAAGATGTTGTAGGAATCAACTATTTTATAGTGATGAATAACTGCCAATTTTGCCTGGATGACTCTCAGAAACCAAGTTTAACTTTCATCTTTATCCAGTGCAATACGGATCGGCTTGGGTTAATCACTATCCTTGAGATAAATTTGTAAAGTTGTGGAGAGGATCAAATCTTTTCGAAAGCGAATTTTTAGTTTAAATATTTAGGATATCGGTATGCCATCAATTTACTGATATGTTATTATGCCTTCTTTCATTTTTAAGGCTGAGCTGTTGGGGTTTCTTACTAAAATTCCGGAATGGATAATTTTATTCAGGTCGTCCGGATAGTAGTTCATGGTAAATGAAGTACAGTGGCATTACTTCAAACACTAAATAATTATCGAGCATACAATCTTGTTCGGGCAAGAGTATCGAGTTAAGGTCTCTAAGCATTCATGAAGGGGTAGTGTGTCTATAAGGAGCGAATTGGTTTTGATTTCTTTCAATTCAAGAGCGTGCTCGATCATTACCGTTTTTCTTTTTTGTGGCTGAATTAAAATAATGTTAGAGAGTATATCAGAATATTTAAATTCAAGCTGATAGAAGTAAGCTCCCGATCTCCTCATTAAATATTTTCATTTTCGACTTCCATTTGGAATGATTGATATAATCATTTAGCATCCAATATTTTTCTTTAGGAAAGGAACATTCAATATTTAATATTAGATCTATCGAATTGAAAAATATTGCAATTATTTTAATATTAAAGGTGATAAATGAGCGGAAAGTTGAAATTTTATAATTTTCTGATAGTCATATTCGTAGTAGTAATTATAATTCGAGATATTGTTAGAATGGGAAACAAATCATCTACACAAGATGACTTCCAGAATATGGTCCATTAAATGAGGAAAGATCAAAGTCGCCACATGAGTATTCATCCGGAAAAGGTGATTCTCTACTTATTCAGAAATATCTTACTCTAATGCTTGAACAATTACAGAACACTAGGTTTCAATAAAATCTGAGGCTGATGATCCAATAAACACTCATTTAAAAGATTTCCGACATAGAACTCATTGAAACAATCACGTGCATCAATTCCCTGAAAAATAATTAATTTTAGATCAGTCCAACAAGTAATCAATTTTTAACTTAGGAAACGTCAGCGTCCTACACGATAAACCTGAATCTAAAAATGTAAAAATTAATTTTGGAGAAGGATTTATTAAAAATATCCTGCAAAAACTACCATTAAATATCACTTTCAATGACTCCTAAGAAAATAAAGAAAAAAGTTTACAAAATATCCAAAGTCCACGGCCAAAGATAAGAATACACAAATCAAATTCAACTAAATAATCTTTTAGAAACTATGAGTCTACCACCAAATAAAAGTTAAAGAATATTGGACAGGTCATGAAAAAATAGCTCCACAGAATCAGCCACCCTTTTGGAAAGTTAAACAAAGTATTTGCTGAGTATATACAAACGTATTCTGAAGATATTTTTCTAAGCAGTAAGTCTGGTCAGGAGTAAGCTTATTAAAAAAAAGTGAAGCAGCTAGTAGTTGAATGGTGCAACTACCTCGAATGCTCTTGTTTAAATCCTTACAAAAAATGGATCATCAACTATACTGGAATAGAGTAAATAAAATATACTAAATGGATTACAAATATTATTCTCCAATAAATTTGGGCAGTAAATAATGGATATCTGTTTTCCATGTTAGCCACTGTTATTTACCAGAAGAAAATACCACTTAATATTGATATCCAGCAGATACAATACAATGCGGCACAACTAACCCCTACTCTGTTTAATATTGACTCTAAACTTCAAATTTAGGGGCATTTTTTCGATTCTATCTATGAGATGTCTGAAATTGTTGCAAAAGCAAGACCTTAACAAATTTTAGCTCAACTTGAGACAGTAAAAAAGAGAATATGTACTGATATAGATAATTATCATCGCCTGATTGAACTTGGATAAGTTTATGAGATCGACAGTGATAACATTTTAGGAATTGTAGCTTATATTCTGTGCAAAATAGCAAGCAAAATAGAAGAAATATATGTTCATCTTATCTTTTTGCGAATTATATATGGATAAAATGTATATTTTAGCATGGGGGTTGGCAGCTATATGCTCAGTACTATATTTGGTGCCTTATAGTTTTTGGAATCCAATCAGTTTAGAGAATTAATTGATTGTCCAACGTCAACGTCAAGTCCATCTGGAAACGGTTGCAAGGAGGATAATAAAAGTGGTCCTAACTATTCTGAAACAAAGGAGACACTCAGTCAAAAGGATTGGAATGAATAAAAACAACTCTAAAATCACCAAAATGAGGGTTAAAATATATTGATTTCTTCCCTTGTCCTGATGAAAGAATAAAAGAATAATATTTGACTATGATCTTAGTCATTCATTTTTATTTTTACTTTTTGCACTATATATTTGGACCTATCAATACATTTATCATATTTATTATATTATAGAAATAGATAAATGTAATTAATTAATGTAAAGGGAATACTATCGCCTTTAAATTAGACCTAATGAAGGCGAATACTTGTGATAATTGAATTAGCAATGCTTCTTTAGTATTTTAAAAAGCATTATAATCTATGTTGAGCTCTATTTATTTGTTTTCTATATTTATTTACAAATGATATTAGCAAAGGGTAAAACCACAAAAGATGGCCACCCAACTCGCAAAAATTATAAGCAAAATAATTCTATTCAGTAAAGAAAGTCAAATAAACAGAGAAAAGCTTCAGTAGCTAGTGCAAAGAGTATGAACAAATATCAATAGAGCAAAATCAGATCAAAAAGCCCTCAAATTGAGAGCAAAAAAACAAAAACTATAAGTTCGGAAAAAGAGGAGCGATTTAAACAGCTTAAGAATTTGCATCACTTTGGAAGCGAGATGGTGAATTATCGATATTTTACTGAATCTATTCCTACAAAGTCAACAGTCATTAAAAAGCCAATATTGGCAGTGGGTAAAGACCACTTCAAATTTAACCCAATAAATAAGAAGAGTGAAGCTGATAACAAATAAAGGCTTTATAATAAAGCGAGCAGTAAATCACCAAATAAAGCTGTGTAATTGGCCAAAACAATGAAATTTGGTGATTACTGCATGACGTAAATTAAATAATCGCATAAAATTGTTGCTCATGAGATAAAAAGGAACGGCTTTAAAAAGATAAAACAACTAAAAAACAAGGCAAACTTAGAAGGGCATCAACCATATCAAACCGAAAATTCCTATGAAAATAAACATCAGTAGGAAGGTCATCCAAACAAGCATAAATTTTATACCGAGTCCACCACAGTCTCAAATTATCATAGTCTATTGCATACTCCTGTCATTAATTAGATAAGCAGGAAATAAAAGCATATAATTTGTTCAGATAAAAAGATATAGCCAAAATTCAATTTATAGCTTACAAAAATTCCAAAAAAATAGATTTTAGATTACAACGATGAGTTCATGTCGCACTATAACGAAATGAGCTAGTCTTGGAAAAGGTAAATGGCTGCTCAAAAGAGATTCTGATGGCTTGCTTCCAAATTTAAAGCCATAAAATATGCATTTCGTTGATTATATATATTTATCAGTCAGTCCAAATGATAATTGATTATTTATCTAGTGATTAGTATTTGGTATTAAAGATTGGGCGCTCTTAAATTATGCTTGTTTTATACTTGACTTTTATTAATTTGCACATTAATAAATGATTGAGTCACAACCAATCGAGTAATATTGGGAAGAATCCGACCAACAGCAGGAAACGCAGAACAAATTGTATTCACTTCATTCTCAGAACGAGGTTCTTAGGGTCTCCCTTGAAAAGGCATAGACTCAAATCCAAACCTATCTGCAAAGAATAGCAGAATTACACAACAAAGAAATATAAGCATCATCTGAAAATCAGTAACTCGTCGAAAAGCATACGCAGCTCTCGCAAAAATATGAATCAATGGAGAGGACTCTAAATAAAAGAAACGATGAGTATGCATCCTTGTATAACTATCTATTTGTCTAACCAAAAAGAAGTTTTCGAGAGTTGGTGATGAAATAGTTGGAATTAAACAATGATCTAAATCAAATTCAGCATGAAAGTGATTCTCAATTGATAGACCAACTGAGGGGTCATTTGAAGCAGAGGCATGAATAGATTTATACGCTTTCACAGTAAATTAACAAGCTGAATGATGCTCTTCTTGAATCAACAAACAGCTATCAAGAAATGATATGCAAGCTGAAAGAAGATAAGATTAGGTTGGAGTATCAAATTTATGGATATGAGCAAGAGAAGGAAAGCAATTAGTTGCATCAAAATAGCAATTATGAGAGCAAGGACGTTGATATTTGCAACTAAATGAAACAGAAATCCTATTAATAGGAATTAAGGATATGCGAATCTGAAATTACCAGCTTGAGGACTGAGCTAATTGAGGCCAAATCTAGAATAAATGGGTTCTAATTTTAAAAAAGATAACGATAAATGGTGTCTAAGACATAGAAAAAGCAGCCAGTTGATTTTGGCTTTCATGAGATCTAAAAGATAGTTAATTAAAATAACTTAATAAAAAACTAATTGCGAGATCTCCGTGAAAAGCACCAAATTCTTGTCGAGGGAATACCCAATTTCAACAATATTTAAGATTAAATTAATCAATGTTTAGAAATACGCAATACCAACAATCAATTAACTTGTGAAATATAGCAAATTCGTAAGGATAATCATTTGAAAGAGGGCAACTTAAAAAATCTTGAAATTCATATTGATGAACTTGAGAAAAGATAGGCCTAACTCGAAGCAAAACAGCAAAACAGTCAAACAAAGACAGCTAAAACATTTGACAAACTAAAGAAGATCATTGGCATCTATGTTCCATGCTTTAATCTCTATGGTTTTTCCAGTTTGGGACTTGACGAATAATAAACGAAAATGGTGGAGGATAAAAGTCTTGGCCTTTAATTTGAGTTAAATCGGTTATCTAAATAATTGAATGCAAAGATCATTGATTTGGGTGCGAGGAAAAGCAAGATTAGATAACTGTAGAATCAAATACAACAGCAACATTAACAAATTAACACACACAAAGAAGAGAATAAACAACTCCTATAAAAGGTTTAAAAAGTATCAGCTTGTTTAGATCTAGTTGGCAAACAGCAATAGAGGATACGCAACTCATAAATTAAGCATATTGAGGAGTAAGAAGACTTTGAGATAGAGGCATAGAGTGAGGGAGTCATTGAGATCCGTCAATAGCCTGCCATCTGCAGTGAGTCAAGAGTTGATATATTGGAAAGAGCTGTGCAATAACTTCAAAATGATAGGTGTGAACTGCTTGCGATTGTTCGGGAGAAGGATTTAATAATATCCGAGGTCCAGGCAAAGGTTAACAAACTGTCTAGTAATGTGAATGTCTATAACTTCGTAGAAGCTGCCAATATTACGCTTAATCAAATTCAAGTTTCTGCTCCATCTCTCATAAATGAGTCCCAATTTGTGGACGCCTAACAGTTAAAATAGCTGAGAGCCTAGATTTCAGTGTTAAACGATCAATATTAAAGATAAACTGATCTCGTTTTGAAGGGATAAACGAAAAAATATGTTGATTTGTAGATAAAATATAACAAGCTGCTTGAATAATACGGTTCATTATAGCAAAGCTTCCTTAAACTTCAAAAGGAGAGTGATCATAAAAATAGTGAAATCCGGGAGGAAAAGCGGCAATAAGTCATATAGATGGTTGAATAATCCGATAATATTCAAAATATTCAAAACCAAGATTAGAATAGCGATCAAAATGCCATCTCAGAGTTTACCATCCAAACTATTTCAGACTTACTCAAAAAATACTAAAAATAATTCAACAAATTTGCCATTTTATATGACGAAAAAATGACCAAGTCAGGTACAAGGAAAATCTTCGAAGAGTAAAGTTCAGAAAAATAA
>Ga0302280_1001605_pt1 | contig 18279 bp, 10 predicted proteins | sample III_Fen_E1_1_FD_198771 | JGI IMG/M metagenome (GOLD analysis project Ga0302280, IMG submission 198771) | Peat permafrost microbial communities from Stordalen Mire near Abisko, Sweden - III_Fen_E1_1 | ecosystem: Environmental > Terrestrial > Soil > Wetlands > Permafrost | place: Sweden: Abisko... | reverse complement strand
CTCTCGTAATTATTAATATATTTAGATATTCAAATTCTACCAGATTAAAGTTATAGCCAAAGCGAAAGAACATACAAAATTGGCATCCTTATTCATGAATACCTATTGATGGCTTATAAAATAAATTAGAAAGTAGCATACGAAGCAGTATAATGGTTTTTTCAATCTTTCAAAGTATTTGTGAATGAGTCTCACTTGGAGGTTTGATTATTTGATCTTTATGGGATTTAAACTAATATGAAATGAAAGATGAATATCAATTCATATGATTTAGGAAAATTTAATTTAAAGTATTAATATTATCTATTTGATGAAAAAAAGTAATTGATTAATTTTATCTTTTATTTTTATCATTGAGAACATCTGCTAATTCCAATTTCTGCATTCAACAATCTTTCACTGCTTTCTCCCTTTCCTAATTTGTTGCGAATATATAAAGTGATGAACAAAACTAAGTTAATAGTCATTTACTTGAAAGAGCAGAGGTAAGCACAATCCAAACGATCAGACCTGCCTAAAGTCCATTACTTTGAGTTGAGGAACTACCAAGAGCTACTGTTGAAACTGGAGGACAGTAATAGCAGTTTAAATCTATCGCCAGCGCATAGCCCGGAGCGCATTTACTGCATACTATTCCATTTGTTCCACACCCGCCAGTCACCTCAGCTCCACATTCAGGAGATAATCCTTGATCTAATTGGCAACTTAGGCAATTAGCTTGGCAAGATTGGCAGGTACCATAAGCATAATTGGGAACGGCTGTAGAATAAACCAGTGCATAACCTGAGTTGCATTAATTACAAACCGATTGAGAAGTATTACTTGGATTGGGAGAACAAGATAAACAGTTTGGGCAGTTTTGACTATAAGCGAGGACAAGAAGGCACAATATGAAGGTAAATGTTGACATAATATAATATTGTGAATATTAGAGATGAATATTTTTTTTTTTTTATTCTTTTGTACTATTTTCACTATTTTCAGGAATAGTTTAAGCAATTTAAATTTCTTCAAATATATTTGAATGTTGAAATTACTTCTTCCTCATTAATCTTTAGATTATCCTCATTTTTTGAATAAAGTCACACTTTCATTCTCAACTTATTTATATTCCTCTTTAAAAATTATATACTATAATTCATCTTTATAAGATGAGGAAACTTTAAAAATAGATAATAAATCTTTAGTATTTGCAAATTGTCTTTATTGAATCATTGTTAAACTCTTCCGACTTCGATTTCTGCATTTAAAAGTCTTTGACTGTTTTTACCTTTTGATGATCTGTTACGAACATACAAAGTAATGAAAACAACTAAATTATTAGAAGGTTACTAGAGCAGACGGTAGCGAGCACTGTCCAAATAATCAATCCAATTACAAGTCCGTTACTTTGAGTGGAAGAATTTGCGAGAGCTGCCGTAGAAACCGGAGGGCAATAATAGCACTCACTGTTAGCCATGGTAGTGACCATAATATAGTCAGGAGAGCATTGACTACAAGTCACAGCTGAAACGGGTCCGGACCAGTCCCATGCGCAGCCTAAGCAACCAACTGCGCAAGCAACGCAAGTGCCATACACATTCGGTGTTTGGCCTTGAGCATAACTTACGGCATAACCTGTAGCACAAGTGCTGCATATCATTTGAGTATTTATATTTTAGTCAGTCTGACAAGTTAAACAGTTTGGGTCTACGGCAGAACATAGTTGACATTGCCAAACAGGGTATCCATTATAAGTATAATTAGCTCCATTGGAGATTAATGTTAAGCTAAAAGCATTGCTTGCGCACTGGCCATTTACACAAGTAGATACTCCAGTTGTCAACAAAGAACATTGACCAGGATTGCAATAAGGGCAATTTTGACTTAGTGTGAGAACAAGAAGAGAGAAGACAATTAGTAAAGTCATCACAATTTAATATCTGCATTGGAGATTAATTATTGCTTCAAAAATCATGCTATTGTTCGTTTCCGATCAGGGAGTTTATGAGCATCAATTAGGATTTCAATTTTTGTGTTCATTAACTTCAAGTTCATATAAAAATACAGAACAAAAAACTTATTTCTTTTAATTTGAAGCTTATTTTAATTTAATTGTTCTTAAGCATTGATCATTATATAAAGTTTTCATTTTTGCATAAGATAACTACATAAGGATAATTTTATAAAGATAAAAAGAAATATCATAGGGCAAAAATATTTTATTATCAGATTTTTTATTTGAATTGTAAAAAATGAAAATGTTTAAAATTGAAAATAATCTTTGCAAATAATATTACAATAAATTTGAAATTATTCTTCTTTTGGATTGCATCATGATGATCCGCCGACGTTTTATATTGAATTTACTACAGATTATCCAACAGATTACACTTGTTGGGTTAAGATTTCTTAAATTTTTTATAATTTAATTTCGGGAGTCAAGTTTAAATCCTATTTGCTCTAAATCTATTTCTATTCGATTTTTAGAGTCTCTTTAACTGGCTCTATTGATTAACCAATTTCCTACTGTTTTGGCTTTGCGCAAAAGGGGCATTTGGGATTGATTTCGAGGTCAAACTTAATTATTTCAAAGATATTGTGATAGAAGATCAGTCGGCTGGCCTTGTACGGCTTTTATTAACTAAGAAAGAGCCAATTAATCTGATGAGAAACCATAAATTAGCTGCAAATTGTGCATACAATTACACTTGATCGCCCAACCGGATTGTTATTCTTTGGTAAAAACGATAAGTCTTAGATCTACAGAATTTTTGAAGGGCTAATCGATTCAATATTCTACCATTTTGCATTAGCATCATCTGTACAAAGATAGCAAGGCTATCCATTTGAAGGAAAAAAATCTACTGTCAAAGAAGTCGCGAATGTTCCTCCCATTACCAGTGGTATTTTTAAAGCTAAGCAAAGGGAACAAACCGCTGAATCGAATTTGTCTCCCCAATCGATGCAGTTGTAAACAAATGTAGATCGTTTGGCAAAGCCCACTATAATCTTCCAGTTTGTCAAAGCGTTGCCATGAAAAATTTCAATTTGAGTATTTCCCACATTGTGAAAAGTTGAATTACGTAGAGCGGCCTAAACCTTTGGTTTGCCAACATCCGCAGGAGTAAACATGAGTTGGCGATTGAGATTATGAATGTCAACAACATCATAATCAACTAAAAACAATCTCCCGACCCCCAATCTGAGCAAGTTCATCATCACTCCTGAACCGAGCCCTCCCACTCCTAATATTAATACTGCTTGATTTGTAACTTGTTGTTGATCCCAATCTTAAATTCTGACTTGCCTATCGAAGGGAGTTCCAAGAAAAGAAGTATCGAGATTAGCTCTATCTTTCATTTGCATTTAACTATTAATATAATCAACTCTCGACAATAATAAAATTTAATTTGACATGAAGTTATAAGAATCAGAATAACAGTCATAAGTACGTTTAAATAAAAACTATTAAGTTAAAATTATTCCGAATTAAATCAAATTCTCTTCTTTTATTATTTGATCCATTGAATTTTGATCTTAAAAAATTATTCATATAATACTCGAGGCCTTTTCTCAATAAGTCAACATATTGAATTATTATTTTTAGTTATCAAATTAAAATATGAATAATCATGCAATTAATCCAGTGAAGAAGAAGAAAATATTTAAAATTATTTAATATCAAGAAATAATATCACTTCTCAAGTTTAGGATGGTCTGTCTATTTATTTATAATTTTAATTATGAAAGTTAGAACATTTAAATACTATCGTATTATATTAATTTTAAATATTAATTACTTAACTTAACATGAAGCCAATGGAAGTCAGATTAGTTGGCAGATTTAGGTTTCAAGGCAAATTAAATGGCGAACATTAAACCCTTATGTATCGTGCAGTGCACTGTCAAACCAACGAAAGACTTATACTTAAAGGAGAGGAGATTAAAACCATGAAAACAAAAAAAGGATGTCTCTCTCTCCTACAATAAGGCAAGATATATCAAAGTATGCAGGGAGGTATTGGAATTCCTTTCATGTACTGGTGCGGACAAGAATAAGACTATAACTTCATCGTCATTGAAGAGCTAGAGGCTACTCTCGAAAAACTTTTAAATCAATGTGGTGGCAAATTTTCTCTTAAAACAGCAGTTATGATGGGCATAGATCTAATATCTATTTTGCAATATTTTCACTTCAAGTACTTTGTTTACAACAATCTACACCCCAAACATATAATGACTGGAAAAGCATAAAAATATGGCAAATTCTTTCTGGTTGATTTCAGTAAAGCGAGCAGATACAGAGATTCAACTAGTTTGGAGCATATAACTGACTCAACTGATAAAAATTTCTAAATTAAGAACTACAATATGTAATTTTCAAGTATCAATTACCATCAGGGAGGCACTACATCAAGAAAAGATGATATGGAGAGCCTCCTATATTTAATACTTTTCATGATTCAAGGAGAACTACCCTGGAGCAGTTAGATTCGCAGCATGAAAAAGATAGATAATGAAAAATCGAGACATGTGCTTGAACTCAAACTCAGTGTACAATCTAGATTATTCAATGATTATCCTCAACTTAAGACCCTTTACAATTATACTCTTTCTCTAAAATTTCAAGAAAAACCACAGTACACTTATTATACCAGCATATTCTCTCAAATTCTATAAAAACATTAATAAATTGATGACAAGATATACGATTGGATGCTGTTATAGGATTAATAGCCTGCCGAGGAGCTTACGCATAAATTTAACATTTTTTAAAATGAAGAATAATTTTTACAGAAAGTAAAAGAAGAAAAATCTAGTTTGGATAATCTGCCAAATTCAAAATCTATTAAAATTTTAGAGAAAACTAGCCATATCTCTAAAAATGATAAGTAATGCATTATTTATTGAAACTTCTTTACTACCATCATAATTATCAAATCTATTATGATTATGGCATTATTGATTGCCATATTTTGCATCTAATACTGATTAATAGCATCACTGAGTTAGCAAGAAACAATTTTTTAACAATTATGCAATTTATGGATGGTGGATCATTTAACTCTTTCAATGATAAACACGAGGTCTGAATTAGCGGGAATTGGGCCAGCACTCCTGCTTCCGTAAGCAGTTGCAGATGGACACAGAACTTTTATTTTTGCTCCGACAGTCAGATGAATTCCAACTTCATCCCAACACTTGATGACTTGTCCTGTGCCAATTCTTAGCGGAAGAGGTTGGTTACGAGTGTAGCTGGAATCAAAAGGAGTTCCGTCAGTGAGTGTTCCATCATAATGCATCTCCACAGAATCTCCTTTTTTGGGTTAAGTTCCAGCTCGACCTTCAGCCAACACCTCTATTGAGTACTTGTTGGTGAGTTGTTAGGTGAATAATGATGTGGTGAGGACTAAGATAAATCCTAATATGAGTGTGGTCTTCATTTATTGTTCAGTAATGATTAAAATGTATGTTGAATATATCTTCAGATATTTTAAATTATAAAAAGTCAAATCATAAAAAAATGAAAAGAATTAATTTTTATAAAATTATGCAACTTTCTTTCAGCTCATTTCAATATTTATTATTTTGATTTGAAAATATTTTTCGCGTACGAAGAATTATTTGTATTCTCTGCTTTACTGATCCAAAGAATAATGTTCTGAAATTATGCTAAGTCTTTCCACATCAATAGTAGTGATATAATTAACGAAAAAGATGTCATTTTAACTCGCATGATCAAGACAAAGCGTGAAGTTAAATTTAATATCACTAAATATATCGGAAAGAATGTTTTAATGTAAGATATATATCTTAATCTAATATTCTGTGATTTATTTAATTTTGTTAATTTATTCAACGGGAAAAGTAATATTCCTAAAATTATTATAGAATTAATATGTATTCAATATAAATTTCAATTAAATAAATGAGCGAATTTACCAATTTTCATAAGCCTGATATGCTTGAATATGTGCTTTTGCTAATAGTATCGATTCCAAATGAGTTTATAATTTGTAAAAAATGTAATTGTATAATAACCACCAAGATAGATTCGCATTAATAGCATAAGTTATGTATCAAATTGAATTTAATGATAACTTCGTTAAATCATTGTCGAACTCCTGATATTTCAATTTCTGTATTTAAAAGTGGCTGATTATTTCCTTCTTTTGCCGATCGACTTCGAAGATATAAAACGATGAAAATAGCTGAATTAATGATATTTTACCAGAGAGAGATCCAGATAAAATAATCCAGATAATCAAACCAACTACAAGTCCATTATTTTGAGTTGATGAACTGCTGAGAGTGACAGTTGAAACAGGAGGACAATAATAGCAGTTCATGTTTACATTTACATAATTTGCCTCGCATTGTCCGCAGATTATTCCATTTGTCCCACACTGTTGAGCATCAACATTTGCTCCGCATGCACTCGATAGTCCACTATCCACCTAACAACTTAAACAATTTGATTGGCATGGCTGACAAGTACCAAATGATCCAGAAGGAGTATAGGAAGAGCCAACATCTACTGCTGCATATCCTGGAAGACAAGAACTGCATACTACTTGAGAGGCTACATTGGGGTCATAGGAGCAGGCTAAGCAATTTGGGGTTGCAGTGGAACACAGCTCACAAGTCCATACATAATTCCCGTTTTCAGTGTAGTTAACACCATTGACAACCAAAGGTAGAGAAAATGCATTATTTGCACATGAAGTACAGTTAACTTCTCCCGATGCGGTGTAAGCACAAGAGTTAGCATTACAGTTCGGAGACAATACTGGGCAATCTAGACTTAAAATGAGAACAATGAGAGAAAGGAAAACGATTACAGTCATAAAAAGCTATTAATAATGGATATTATTTATTGTTAAAATTGGGAGACTATTCATTTCCGATCAGGGATCGTTTAGATATTAAGATGGTTTCTTTCTCACTCATTAAAAAAACTAACTTTTCTTGATATGAAACAGAAACAAAGAAATTCAATATGTCTAATTAAATTTTTAATAAGAATATTTGTATTCAAATTCTATGATAATTAAACAATTTATATTAAAACTAAGATTAATATAATTTTAATATATTCTTCTTAAAACTTGCCTTTATTGTATCAGTATTTTCATATTTTGTAGCCATTTTATCATTTAATATTATCAGAATAAACAATACTTATCAATCAATTAGATTTTATAAAAGATTTGCACAATTAACCATCAATTTAAATCATCAAAACATTCTTCACAGATCCCAATATTGCATTTTTTATCAACATAATATCCTTTTGGGTTTTTTTTGTTTTTACCGCATCGATCACATAAAAATGGTAAATTTTGTTTTGGAATAACATGGCTCAACTTATGGCCTTGATTACAAGTTTTATCTACAAAAATTAGTGGCCGGCACATCACACAATATACCACATTGCATTCTTCACACTGCTGACGGGCCAATCCGATTTTTTTACATTTCGTACATTGCTGACTTGTTAAATTCTTAAAAGTATCAATTAATAATGTTAGCTAATGCCCTTTTTAGCAGGCATTGACCAGTTGTTACTGATAGTGTTCTTTGGTATCAGCATCGACATGATCAGATGTCAGAATATGCATTACAAAAATTTCAGGTGTTAGTTCTGCTGAGCATTCAGTTGAAAATGGGCAATCTAATTAAAAATGCTTTGGTTATACTTTCTAATAATTCCACTTCGATTTGCATTTTTCACACTTGATGTTTTGGTTTCCGCATCTATAGCAATAAGGTGCTTAGCACTCGCAACATTTAATTGGCCAAGTAACTAAGTCCTGGCATTTAAGGCATTGATCCTCATCTTTATCAAATGCTTCCTTATCTTTTAGCAAGTCTAACAAAAAAATATTTTTATCCATTTGATTTTAGGAATGATTATATCTATCCAGCCTCTAATAGTAAAATAGTAAAAGTTATGATTGTATGATCTTGATTAAATCTTTAAAAATTGGCATGAGTATATAATTTTCTGTTTGCCTCGCGAAGAGATCAAATGCGGCCATTAAATTGTATTAATTCTATCTTTTTGTGAGAGATAACAATAATGATTTGGAGATAAATATGGTTATAGTTTGAATGCACTAAATTATAAAATTGGAGGTAAAGTATATTTATTTTATTACAGATTTAGAAATGTAAGCCATTCATTAATCACTACTTCCATCTAAGGCGTATATTTGCAATATCAATTTCATGGACTGCTCATTTTGATCAGCTTTAAGTTGACGAGCACTGTTAAAGTTAAAATAATTTAATGATCTTCACAACAATCCCTCAATAAAATAATCTTCCAAACAATTGAAAAATAGGAATATGCTTAATCGTATGGTTGCATATTCTAGTTATCTGCGTTTATGAAATCATTCATTGCTTTCACTGCTTGCTACTTGTGTTGGCTTTGGGGGAGCAAAGGCGATGTCACGCAATGATTTTACCACATTTTCTTTCTGTTGTACTTTATCTCCTCCCAATAAAGGAGTTTGCCCGTAATTAATCGATTGACGAACCAGCTTTGTCATATAATCCACCAATTTTTGACGATCATATGGAGTTCGAACATAGCCGACTGAAGTAGTCTGAACTACAGGATCCTGGAGTGTATTGAGAGATCTGTCGAATACTCGTTGATGATTGCGCAAATAGGTGGGAGTGGCTTGAAATACTCCTCTGCCTAATTCGGCGATTGACCTGAATCAATTTAAAATAATACACTTCGCGGAGGTACATGAGGTAGAGTTCAATAGTTTTATTTTTTACATAAAAAGAAGCGGCCTGTGCATAAGTGAGATGCTTTAGAGTGCCACCAACAGATTCAGTTCGGAAAAATTTGTTAGATTGTCCCCTACTAGCAGCACGGGAATGGAGAATTTGGCCACGGTCGAAGTCGATATAGTATTGTGAAGTGTTGGTCCAGTCTGCACGAATAAGTAGATCCATCTTCTTCCTGCTTAAATAATTAATAATCCAGGTGAATATTAAATGAAGATTAAGATAAATAACATCGACCTTGTTATGAGTGATTATTAAACTAAAAAGGAATCCTCTTCTATGATTTACATTGATCCAATTAAATTTGAATAAGATGTATGCAGCAGTGAATATCAAGCGTATTAAGCAAGAATCTCCTAGAACCATCTTATCAATCTATGAACGCATGATTGATTCAAATCTTCGGCCTATACTACCTACACCCTCCCCACGACTGCATTTCCCTCGCGGCGAAAAATCACCTCTCCTAAGAAATGGATTCCACCCATCACGTTTTCTTCCACTAAATCATAGTCCCATCCGAATACGCATTCAATTTTAATTTTATCCTTCTCAAAATTGAGTTCATACTCCTTGAGAAGTAGCAAAGGATCAATAATATCCTCTTTGTTATCTTGAGCTTCGCTCAATCTAGCACTAAGATGAGCCAGAATAACCTTCAGATCACTATCAAAAAGTGGAAAGTATATTTGCCGATCAGATGGACTTTTGTCATGGAGTTACCACTTATAGTTTTGGCATTCTAAATACTCTTCAATGAATTGATTATCATAGCGACTGTTTGTTCGGCTTAACGCAGGCTGAATCTACGCTACCATATCCTTCACCATTTGTTGCTCTGAGTATACAAATAAATACCTTATTTTTGGCTTTTTTTCTCTTTCTATAATCGTGACTGTTTCAATATTTCAGCATCTTTTTCCTGTTTCTACAAATCAAGAGTCACTGATTCAAGTGTTGGCCGATTTTTTAACCATACAGCATTTTTGATATCCTCTATCTTTTACACTTTTTTCAACAACAGAGAGTTCACCAAAGTTTTGATATCCTCTGAAAAGCTAAAGTTTTTTATCATTTTTTTAATAACTCTTTACACTTGTTCCCATAATTTATGAATGTACTTCTAACTTAAAAACTTGGCATAAGGATCACTTTTTAAATCTTTAGAAATGAATAAGGCTCGAGATGTCACGAGATTTATGATTAACTCTCCAATTCGAAAAGCCGTGGATGAAATCGAGGAACCATTACCAGTTTGGCAAGAGTTACACCAGCCACACAGCAGAAGATTTCGATCTTGATTCATCAACATATTGTCAAGGGTTAGGTTAGGATGAGTCATATTTGTTTTTTGTTCGCAGTATATAAGGGCATCAATAAGCTGATTGATATAAAATTTTGATGTTTGTTCCGAGAGGGCGCCTTTGGTATGAATATACTCTAGAAAGTTGCCTCTCCTCACCTCCGTAAAAAGTAATATATCACTCTTGAGGAAATATGAAAGTCGTCCTACTAACTCGAAATCGGATGATATTGGTTTTAGGATATTGTTGTGAGTCAACTTCTCCAACAATTCTTTTTCCTGAAGGTAAAGGGCTGCCTTGTTGGAAGGGAATACTTTAGCGATGTAGTGATCCTCTTTGATCACAATGTTTAATAACCTACTTTAAATAAATTGTTACTCAAAGATAGAATGATGGGGCATGGGATTCATCTTAATCTATGGGGGTAAGGCATTGTTTTCTATATCCAGATGGGGGTTCACCTCCATTAAAATTCTCAAGAAATATAAATTATAGTTCCTCAAAATATCACAATGATTTCCCAATCCAAATATAACAATTAACACTTTTCTATTTTACACTCTTACAAACAGCAAATCGGATTAGAATAAATAAAAGAGGGGATCGGAAAAATTCATTTATATTTTACCAAAATTAAGCAGCATACATATCATAAGTAGTCAATATTATCAAATTTCTGCCTCTTCTCCGGAACCTGACCTTGATTATCCTCTTCCATTTCCCCTTGGGGATTCCTACGTCGATTTTTTTATTTTTCCTCCTACATTAGTTTACCCATTAAGGCTATGCGATTTTCCCTTTTAGTATAAGCGGAAAGGAGTTCAATATTCTTCCTCTCCCGTACAACTTTCTCCTTGGTCTCTTGATAGGTAATTTCTGGTGGCATTTCAAAGGCTTCATCAACAGGATCTAAATATTAAGATAGTTACGTTTGTAAGGAAGTGCCTTTTTATTGAGATCCATCAAATAAATGGGAGGAATATATCGAATATTTGAGTTCAGCTTTTCCTTTTAATAGTTATTGACAGCTTCAATATCCGGCTCAAATAATTTTTTACCCAACTCTAAGTCTGAAATTCCTTACTTTCGATAACATCCAAACTTTTTGTATCATAATTTCCCTCCTTGCGTTTAATAATCAGTTCTAACAATTTTTCAGGATCGTAATAGCCTCCCATATCGCTCACTACCAACAAGTGTAAACTATTTGGAATGGTGCGTCCTTGTAATGTCAATATTTGCTTGACCTCCACTGCCAATTTCCTGATTACTATATTGAATAGTTTATACTTTGCAGAAGATAGTGAGTAAGTAAGTTGACTGCTTCGTTCTGAAAAGAGTCATAACCGTCTGAATAAATGAAAGAGTGCGAATGGATGAAAGGTATTGCCCGACGAATACCTTGGTGAATCTAAAGATTGCCTATTTCTAAGTCAATTGGTGATTCATCCTTAATTTAATATCAATTAAGATATAAGCTAGCACTTAAATTTGATTATTATTTACCAAATTGATATAGACTAGCATCTTACCTGGATTTTTAAATGTGTGATTATTTGCATAGTTAAATGACTTTAACAAATTAAAATAGCTGTTGCTGGGAAAAGATCATAATTTGATTTGATTGACTTAATAATGGTATAGTATAGTGATTAATTCATCAACTAGTAAAATATTTGCCTTTGCTATTCCTACTATAGCCAGGATTTGTAACCTTCGAATGATAATCATTCAGAATATATTCTTAACGAATTACTCCTGGATAAGCGGCTACTGTAACACGACTTCCTCTCATTCGTTACATTTCATCTATTAGTTTTTGCTTTTTTTATGGAGCCGCATCTATGTTATTTTTCATTAATTTATCTTAGCTTTTTATTAATTTTTTGTTATTTTTGTGAGCAGATTGCTTTTTTTGAAAAGTATAAGTATCTTAAATCAAATTATTCCTTGTCCGCCATGACTGACCTGATGCTCCCACTGAGTTAAAAACAATTTACTTTCATTAAGTTGCAAATGACAATATCTTGCCTTCTCTAAAACTGGTTTTTCGTATAGAAGTGGCTTCCTCCAAAGCATCGAGTGCCTCAAAGGTATATGATGTCCAACGTTTTCAGGATTCATAAAATTATATTTTATTACTATAGTTATTTGTAAACTAAATGGAAAAATAATCAAAACAAGCATTAAAGCAAAATTCGAGTGACTCTAAAATATATGCCTGCTTTTAAGATGCATAAACCTTAAAAATATTAAATTTTCTAGATCAAAATCAGAATAAACTTATCTTCAAGGGCGTCAATGAGGAGCAGGGACGTAGAATTAAAGAATTTAATTTTGACACCATCTCCTTTCTGACTGATAAACTCGTATAAATATCAATATTCAGAAGCATGTCTACGGAGATATCGTAAAATAAACTGTATAGGGATTGCTAAAGGGTTAAAGTAGAAGTGTCCTTCTTTATGGTAGTGACGAATCTAAAAAATAAAAAATGTAATGTTAGTTGTAAATAGACTGATAGGGGAGTCTCAGAATGCAGGTTTACTTCTCTTGACATTGGCTGAGTTATTTCAAAGTTGTTATGATAAGTAATATGAAGATAAAGTGACAATTAAACTTTCATGCTGGGAGTATCGAGACGGGCAACTTAGTGATGTTGTTGGAGGAACCAACGAAAAAAACCTTGGATCAAAAGGTAACTGGATCGCTGATGATTTAATTGAGGGGAAAGTAATTGTGGGTATCCCTTAAATTATAATTCGAAATGTAAAATCTGCACTAAAAATTATTAAAATATACATGAAGAAGGTGGAGGAAGCCAGATAGCAAAAGGAAGAAGAAACAGAGACTTTAATATTTACTGTACTTTATCAATAATTTAGATAAAACTGTAAATTGATAATGTTTACGATAAGCAGGGTAATACAACAGAATACTTACTGTCCAAATTTCATATAGTTAAACTTGCCAATCCGTTTTTTATCAAAAATCCTTCTAAGCATCCCCAGTGGTTCATATCTCTTTTTAATTATCTTCAAACTGAAGCTTTAGATAAAACGCATAAACCAGAATAACAAACTTATAATTAAGATAGTGAACTCAGTATCTTTTTAAGGGATTGTGCAATAACAAATGTGCATCAAATTCTATGCTTTACATGCTTCACTAATAAAATGAGCTCGAATTAATGCCTAACTGCTCTCAAATTTAACTCATACCTTCAGCAGCTTAAAATGCAGCCCAAGATAATAAAACTTAATCTTTTTGGACTCAAGCAACAGCAAATAATCCTTGAGGGCGATCTCATAAAAGCACAGGATTAATAATAAAATTGGATGAAAGGATAAAAAAATTAATGGCTTCAGATTGATTAAGTTTAAAGCAACAAATAACTGCAAACTATCCTGGAATTAAACCAAAAGATAATGGAATATGCTAATTTCCTTGAGTATTAATACGCCAATGTATTTACAGTTGCTTGCGATAAGCTTTAAAAATACATATTTAACGAATAAATTGAGGATTATTTTTATGCTAAAAAAGTGAATATCTAAATTACTCCCCAACTTAAAGAGGCTCTATTAAAATTCTTTGCTCTGAGAAGATAAATAATCGAAAGCGAAAATAAAATTGTAAAGAGAGTAGGAAATACTATGACAAAGCTCAAGCGATAAAATGGATAAGATAGGTAATCAAAATACATGCTCAACACTAAATTAAAAGAAAAGCAAATATACTAAAAACTTTTCGATATATACAACACTATGTCCTCCCATTTTTTATATGAATAAAACGAAACATTTATTGCTTATCTGGAGAAGTATCAGCAGAAATTACAAAAATAGGAGGAGAAACCCATTCTTACAGCCAATTTTACTTACTATGAGCCATCGCAAGCATTCACTTATGCGATGTAAAAATAAAAGTAGAATAAGACACAGCCAGTGGCCACTCAGAATCGTTAACCTTCCAAAAAGAAAAAGAACATTGATTAAATGGAGATGATGTTTACCAACAGTAATGCCAGTTTATGTGGTCGTAAATTTAAAAAGTGAAAATGATTAATTTTACTAAACAAAAGGAAATTATCTGATTATTATTTTTACCTTCTTCAAATTTAATTTATCTATTAAAATATGGTCAAAATTAATATAATTTAATTAATGCATAACTTTATTCTTCCATTTTGAAGGATAGATATTATTTGATCAGAAATTACAACCATTCTTAGTATTTTTATATTTTAAAGAGAATATGAAGCCATAATCAATTTTTATTAAGCACATATAAGTTGCTTGATGATAAAAAAGGAGATGTAAGAATAAAATTTAGGGCTGATTTGCGGTTCTGAAGTACTATTCGCTCCACTCAGACCATTACCAAGATAATTGTCAATAACTTTAGCTTAGCAAATATTCTCATCTTTGAAACCACATCGACCATTCTCTTTTCCTATATAATTGTAGTTGACGGAGGATTTTGCGTATACCTATCCTTTCTAATCAGTGGAGCTACTCTGTTTCTTTCATTTCTTTGGAGTGGTCGTTTTTGTGGAGCTATCCTCAATCCTATAGTGGCAATGCTATATATGGTCAAAAAATAAAAAAAAATATCAGGATTAAAGGAGGTTCTTTATCTAATTTGTGAATTTGTTGGGACAATCATTGGTAGCGTGATTGGGTTTGTCATAACAAATAACCATTCTCCAGCCATCATCCTCTTGTAGGCAAAACTTTATAACACAAACACAGGCATTCTCTTTTTTGAGTCATTTATCAATAGCTGTTTGTTTTGTGTGATTATTCTCATTCTCATTACAAAAGATATTACTTTTGTCGAACTATAGCTTCAGATATGGTTTACTATTCCTATAATCTACACAACTGTCTCAATCTTTGGAGGGATAACAGTTGGCCCAAATCCCTTTTTTGGGTTAATTATTCCTTTTTTCAATTGCCTTTTTACGGATAATTGGACTTTAATGTCTTATATTTGGCCTCTAGTTGTTGCTCCTCCATTAGGTTCTATAGCCGCTTATTTTTTCTTCTAATATTTTTATCACCGATTTGCTTATGTCTACAAGCGGGAGTTGAAAGAAGAGTAAGACCGTAAACGAAGACAAGACTACGAAAATACAAACATGTCTAAAGCTAAGATGGCGATTGAGCTAGTTTGATTGAATAAGATGATAATGATTATTATGTAATTTATAAATAACAAATGGGAGTAGCCTGTGGAAAGGTTAAAAGTGATCCTGTTACTTAATGTATATTAATGACGACTTAGATACGAAATCAATGTTCAAATTCAGTAAGATGATAGGCAAAGGAGGCTTTGGGAGAGTATGGAAAGTTTCAGATAAAAAAACGAAGAATGTCTATGCGATGAAAGTGATGGACAAAGCCAAAATAATAACAAAAAAGAGTGTGGGCTCTATTATGAATTAACGCAGCATTTTATCTCATCTACTCTAAAGAGATTGCAATTTTATCGTGAATATGAAGTGTGCTTTTCAGGATAGATAGAATCTATATCTTCTTTTGGACTATCTTGAGGGAGGGGATTTACGCTACTACTTGAGTCACAGATATCCTTTTAATGAAGATCAAATCAGTAAAAACTCTCTTATATGCAGAATTTATTGCCCGCTGTTTAATTTAGGGACTTAATCACATTCATGAGTTTAATATCATTCATCGAGATATTAAGCCCGAAAATATCATCCTTGATAAAGACGGATATGCTAGAATTACTGATCTAGGCATTGCAAGATATTGGAAGACATAAAATTCAAATTAAACGAGTGGAACTCCAGGATACATGGCTCCATAAGTGCTGCTTCGCCAAAATCATTCATTTTGTACAGATTTTTACGCTGTTGGGGTTATTCTATATGAGATGCTGGTTGGAGAGAGGCCTTATACTGGAAAAGATAGGAAAACAACTAAAGAAGAAATGTTAGTTAGGGAGGCAACGATACCCAAATTTTGTTTATCTCGCATATCTGCTGAAGGAGCGAATTGTATTCATAAAGTAAAACCCTTATTTATTCAGCTTCTGCAAAGAACAGCAAAAAAACGATTAGGACATAATGGAATTTCGTAAATATTCAGGCATCCTTGGATTTCAATGAATCCTTAATAAAGATAGCTGTTTAAGCAGCGCCAGATGAAAAGCCCAATCACACCTCTTGAAATTACACTTAACTAGCAATTTCTGAGACATACTCAGCCCGATGAGCTTATTAGAGAAAATATCCTTTTACTCAAAAAACCAGAAATTCAAAGTAATTATTAATTAATTTAGAAATATTTTAAAATTATGATTTCTTTCCTGGAGAAGATAAAAATCCCTAGGATAAAAAAAATGATAATCAACCTTCTGCCATGAGTACTGTCTCCACGACCTTTCTTGGTAAAATCATAAACTTATGAATTTTTATAACATTGATCTTGCATCATGCTTTTTCTATAATATTCATCTATTATCAATATTCTTGATTCAATTAGATTGGTCTGGGAAGAATTTACTATTGATTTAATTCGAATAGTTTTTTATTTTAGTTACTCAGTACTCATACATAAAAATTAGCCGTCAATATCTAGAGATTATTCTAGATATTCATAATCAAAATAATAGGCTTACAATATTTTGCAGGATTGATACACAGATTGATAATATACTTTCTTCTCCTAGTATCTTTAGCACACAAACTCATTTTAAAGAATTTGAAAGATGATGATAATCCAAGATTCTCTGATAAAACAATTACTAATTTATACTGTGAATCATTATTTATACTCTTGGATGGCTTTGAATATGAATACTTGATAAGAAGGGTAATTATGTTTTTTAAATTTCGTTTAATGTGATTTATTTACACTAATATATACGTGAATATTCTATAGGATAATATATCGAATTTTTATATTATAATGTGAATATGTTCTAAGGAATATTGTTGTTAATCATTAATATTTATTAATTTCATGTTCTTAGCAAGATTATTGCTTTTAATTGAAGGGAATATATGAGTTTGTCCAAAATTTGACAAAATTGATAACATTAATCTTTAATGAAAATATGACTTAACAATAAAATTGAGAAAAGAAGGAAAAATTAATGAAGTAAAATTATTTAAAAATAATTAAACAGCAAAAGGAGTATTAGCATTTAATTTTAAATAGACAATAATCGAGAGTCTTTTGCTAAGTTTTAATAGATAGTGAAAATACTTATCATAAGTACAGTTTTTACAAGCTCCTTTTTTTACTTGAATTGCTATCTTACTCTTATATTGCACTTTATGGCTAAAAGACTTTTTCAAATTTTTACATCAATTTACATTTCTCCTTTTGCTTAATTTTCCGAGCTTCTGAGCTGAATCGATCGCCAAGGGTGGAGGGGTTGTGATGAGAAAAGTAGCTGTTGAAGTCTGTCATTTAATCACTGGCAATCAGCCAAATATCGTCGGAGAACATTTCCTTTTTTTCCATCCTTGCGAACTCCATTGAAATTATTTACTGAGCTTTCTCATTAAAGAGATTGGTCAGGGATTAATTTGTGACCATGCAGTTTTTGTTATCGAGATGAATCATCTCGCTTTTGAGTGTCAGAGGCTAAATCAAACGGCTACCATATGTCTTTCGCTTTCTGATCGTTCCCAACTGAATTGATTCATTTTTGTTCTTTAGATTCGCGTAGAACTCCAACGGTGTGAATTAGTTCGGTTTGTGACGATCAAAGTGTCTCCGAGGGTCTTTGCCGATTTTCTATCGGTGGAGTTCCTTGTTTAGTATGTGCTGCGGCAGAGGAGCATAATGCAAGCGAGGACACGTAAACTTGAAGTGGCGAAACTTCACACAATACTAGCATGGTAATACCTCGAACTCGTCTGGTATGTTACGGATCTTGTCTCGGAGGAAGCAGTAAAGCTCGTAGTCCAGGTCACTCTGCCTGAACACTTCGATGAAGTGTTCGTAGGCTAGACTGAGCAGCACTGAGAAACTGAGTGACTTTATTTCGTAAAGAGGACGCTGCTTTGAGATGAAGTCAAGGCTGGTCAAAAATGGGGTTTCTCTTTCCTTCACAGTGATCAGGTCTGCGATTTCCTCGTTGAAAATGGAGCCGCTGAGCTTGCAGGTGTAGCCAATTTGTCCCTTGCGAAGGATGATAAGGTTGA
>Ga0302280_1001603_pt1 | contig 18293 bp, 19 predicted proteins | sample III_Fen_E1_1_FD_198771 | JGI IMG/M metagenome (GOLD analysis project Ga0302280, IMG submission 198771) | Peat permafrost microbial communities from Stordalen Mire near Abisko, Sweden - III_Fen_E1_1 | ecosystem: Environmental > Terrestrial > Soil > Wetlands > Permafrost | place: Sweden: Abisko... | reverse complement strand
CCCAAAGGCAAGTGGTTTGTCTCACCAGCAATAGAATATAACAGGGAACTGAAGGCAAAGGCTATTTTTAAAGACCTACCCGATTTATATAAAAGAATAACTGAACTGGAAATAATTGTGAAAAAAATGCAGGATGAGGAATAGCAAATTCCAAATTCCGCGATTATTAAATTAGCATGAACAGCAAACAAACTACAATAAAAGAGCCGGTTACAGTATCCGGAGTGGGGTTACATACCGGGGAAGAAGTAACGATGGTTTTCCGCCCGGCACCAGAAAACCATGGATATAAGTTCCGCAGAGTGGACCTCCCACACCAACCCATCATAGATGCTGATGTAGATAATGTGGTGGACCTGAGCCGTGGGACAACACTGGCAAAAGGCGATGCAAGGGTGGCCACGGTGGAGCATACACTCGCCGCGCTGGCAGGCCTTGAAATTGATAATGTTCTCATTGAATTAGATTCCCAGGAGACGCCCATTATGGATGGCAGCTCGCAGATATTTGTTGATGCGCTCTTAAAAGCAGGAATTGTTGAGCAAAATGCTGAAAGAGAGTATTTTGAAGTTCCTCAAAATATCCATTATTCTGAGCCTGGCCGCGGTGTGGAAATGATCGCCATGCCACTTGACGGGTACAGGATGACCGTAATGGTGGATTATAATTCTACTGTACTAGGCAGCCAGCATGCCTCTATTACCAATATTCACGAATTCAGGAAAGAAATTGCCAGCAGCCGTACTTTTTGCTTTCTACACGAACTTGAAGAACTGCTGAAGCACAATCTAATAAAAGGCGGTGACCTGAACAATGCTATTGTAATAGTTGACCAAAAAATAAGCCAGAGTAAACTTAATGAACTTGCACATCTTTTTAATAAAGAGCATATTGAAGTAGTAGAAGAAGGCATTCTAAACAATGTAAAACTTCGCTATCAGAATGAGCCAGCCCGTCATAAACTCCTCGACCTTATCGGGGACCTTGCCCTTGTAGGGGTACCAATTAAAGCGCAGATAATGGCAGCCCGCCCCGGCCATGCTGCAAATATTGCTTTTGCAAAGAAGATCAAAAAGATAATGCAGAAGCAAAAGCGCGATTCTTCCCTGCCTTATTATGACCCCAATGAGAAGCCAATTTTTGACTCCAAAGAGGTGCAAAGGATACTTCCACACAGTCACCCCTTCCTTTTAGTGGATAAAATTATAGAATTATCTCCGAAGCATGTCATTGGTGTTAAGAATGTTACAATAAATGAGGATTTTTTTCGCGGACATTTCCCTAACGATCCTATCATGCCGGGCGTCTTACAGATAGAAGCCATGGCCCAGGTTGGCGGCGTTATGATTTTAAGCGGCCTTGATGACCCTGAAAATTACGCGACGCTTTTCTTGAAAATTGAAAACGCTAAGTTCAAGGAAAAAGTTGTTCCGGGTGATACTCTTCTAATACGTATGGAGCTTACCGCTCCGGTCAGAAGGGGGATTTGCATGATGAAGGGACAGATTTTTGTAGGGAATAAAGTAGTAACCGAAGCTGAGATGATGGCTCAAATAGTAAAAAAGAAGTAAGTTTTTCTATGCATCAGCCTTTATCGTATGTGCACCCGCAGGCAAAAATAGCGCAAAATGTTGTTATTGAGCCATTTGTAACTATTCATAATAACGTTGAAATAGACGAAGGCACTTGGATTGGCTCGCACGTTACAATTATGGAGGGTGCGCGAATTGGCAAAAACTGTAAAATATTCCCGGGCGCAGTAATTTCTGCCATTCCTCAGGACCTTAAGTTTAAAAATGAAGATACTCTTACTATCATTGGCAATAATGTTGTAATAAGGGAGCACGTTACTGTAAACCGCGGCACCAAAGACAAATTACAAACCGTAGTTGGCAGTAATACCCTGTTAATGGCTTATAGTCACATAGCGCACGATTGTATTATTGGCAAAAATGTAATTATCGCCAATGCAGTAAATATGGCCGGCCATGTAAAAATTGGAGATTTTGCAGTAATTGGGGGGCTTTCAGGCATCCATCAGTTCACTAATATTGGCCAGCACTCCATTTTATCCGGCGGCTCGCTCGTTGGCAAAGATGTACCCCCTTATATAAAAGCAGCACGCGCTCCGCTTTCTTACGCAGGCGTTAATTCAGTGGGACTGCGCAGGCGTGGGTTTCTTCCTGAAAAGATCAATGAAATTCAGGAAATCTATCGTTATATATATCTTAGGAACCTTAACACCTCTCAGGCAGCTGCACTTATTGAAAATGATATGAAACCTTCGGAAGAGCGGGATGAGATTTTGAATTTTATAAGGGAATCTGAAAGAGGGATAATGAAGGGATATAAAACATTGGTTGATTAAAGACAATGAAAATTGAAAATGAAGAATATGTATTTCTTCAGCTTTTTCTTTTTAATTTTTCACTCATTTGAATATCGCCCTTCAAAATATAGGCCGCAAATATAATCGTAACTGGATATTCAGGAAGGTTGATTATGAATTTAAAAACGGCAGTAAATACGCTATTCTCGGTAGAAACGGAAGTGGGAAATCTACTCTCTTACAAATAATCTCAGGCTACCAGGGAGCCAATGAAGGCAAGGTAAGTTATGAATCAAACGGCCAAAAGATCCTTTCCGAAGATTTTTATAAACACGTTACCTTTTTTGGACCATACATTACATTACCTGAAGAATTTACCCTCATTGAATTACTGAATTTCCATTCCCGGTTTCGGCCTGCCCATTATAGTTATAATCAAATACTTGATTTTATGGGATTAGCAAATGAAAAAGATAAAGAGATCAGGCATTTTTCATCAGGTATGAAACAGAAGCTAAAATTAGGCCTGGCCTTTTTTTTTCAATCCGATGTTATCTTACTTGATGAGCCATGCACCAACCTTGATGCACAAAATATTGCATGGTACCAGGAATTTCTTGAAAGAGCTACCGGAGACAAACTAGTTATTATTGCCAGTAACCAGGAAGAAGAATATAAACTCTGTAAGGATATCATTGACATTGAAATGTTTAAAAAGAGGAATTAAAAAAATCGGCCTGCTCTTTGATTTTTTTAATTTTTAATTTCTTATATAAACTCACTTTATTACTCTTCTTTTTATAATCATTCTAAATTATTAGAAAAATATTATAATTCTCTTAACCTTTATAGGTGAAATTAAATTTCCTGAATGTAAATTTGCCTCAATATTTAGGTTAATTATTCTATAAGGAATGAAGAAGGTCCATAAAACACTCCCCAAATTATTATTTTTACTGGTTTTATTATTTACTTTTCACGTATCCCGTGCTGCTGATGTATTGGACGGCGGTGACGCGGCAAAAGGTAAAGAATTATTTACAAACAACTGTTCTTCCTGCCACAAGCTTGGCGAAGTACTGGTAGGGCCAGACCTGATTGGTGTAAAAACCCGCTGGGCCGATCATACTAAATTGATGGCATGGGTAAAAAGTTCATCTGCCGTACTCAAAACGGGAGATGCTTATGCTAATGGTTTATTTGAAAAATTTAATAAAACGGCCATGCCGCCTCAGCCCCTTACCGATGCTGAAATAAAGGACGTACTGGCTTATGCAAACGTAGGCGATGCCCCTGCCGGTGGTGCAAGTGCAAAGCCAACCGGGGCATATGTACCTGTACCAGAGGAGCATAGTTTTACGACTTTTCTTTTAGTGATAGTTATTATACTGCTTCTTGTAATTATAAGCATGGCTTCCGGGGTTTTAAGAAGCGTTGGGAAACTGCACAACCAGCCATTTAAAGGAGTTAACCTGAATAGGGTAAATGCGATATTGTTCCCTATATTTCTTATCGTTTGGTTTGTCCTGTTATATCTTGAAAGTATGCATGACTTTCCTAAAATATTGCCAAAATCTGCTTCAGATACTGGCCAGCAGATAGATAATTTGATGATCATGACTACGGCCATTACTGGTTTTGTATTCATTGTTTGCCAAATAGCCCTTTTCTGGTTTGCCTACAAATACAGGGGCAGGGAAGGTAAAAAAGCTTATTTCTATCCGCATAATAACACTCTTGAATTTATTTGGACTATAATTCCGGCTATTGCGCTTGCAGCCATGGTAACTTATGGTTTTAAGACCTGGAGGAAAGCCACTGACAATCCGGATAATCATCCTTTTACAGTTGAATTATTTGCAAAACAATTCGATTGGACTTTCCGCTATCCGGGTCCTGATGGCAAACTGGGAAGGGTAGATTTCAGGTTGATGACTGATGACAACCCGCTTGGCATAGACTGGAGCGACCCGGCATCTCATGACGATATTATTGAAAACACGGCACTTCATATACCGCTTGGCCAGGAATGTTATTTTAAACTAAGATCAAGGGATGTAACACATGATGCCTATTTCCCACATTTCCGTGCGCAAATGTATGCACAGCCCGGAATGGATAATCATATTAGGTTTACGCCGATCATCAGCACAGATGAAATGCGTGTAAGAGTAAACAACCCTAATTTTAATTATGAACTTGCCTGCAACCAGCTTTGCGGGCCAAGCCACTTTAACATGAGAAGGGTAGTAGTGGTTGATACAAAAGAAGAGTATGACAAATGGCTGGCTACTCAAAAGCCTGCTTACACTGGTCAGACCAATGTGAAAATAACTGCTATGAAATAATACGGTTGTGGGATTAATTTTGAATAAGACAATAGATTAACTAAAAATAAAAGGATAAAAAATGAGCGTCGCAGCAACAGCAGGTGAGCCAATTACCATCCATCATGAAATTGATCATGATGATCACGGACATGATCACCATGAAACTTTTTGGACAAAATATGTTTTCAGCCAGGACCATAAAATGATAGCCCGCCAGTTCCTTATTACAGGAATAATAATGGGCGTACTTGGCGGTTTAATGTCCACTTTGTTCAGGATTCAATTAGGGTTTCCTGACGCCAACCTCTCCTTTCTGAAACCTATTCTTGGCCACTGGATAAATGATAGTAATAAACTTGATCCAAGTTTTTACCTTGCCTTAATTACAATACATGGTACCATCATGGTGTTTTTTGTACTTACTGCAGGTTTGTCGGGTACATTTAGCAATTTGCTTATCCCTTTGCAATGCGGTTCACGCGATATGGCTTCGCCATTCGTAAATATGCTTTCATATTGGTTTTTCTTTATGTCCAGCGTTGTCATGTTTATTTCAGTGTTTATTACTACCGGTCCTGCCAGCGCAGGATGGACAATTTATCCGCCTTTAAGCGCATTGCCGATGGCTATAAGTGGTTCCGGTCTTGGTATGACTCTCTGGTTAGTTTCCATGTCCCTTTTTATTGGTTCAGCTTTGATGGGTGCATTGAACTACGTAAGTACGGTATTGAATATGCGTACGGTAGGTATGACAATGACAAGATTGCCCCTTACTGTTTGGGCATTTACTATAACTGCTGTTTTAGGTATTCTTTCATTCCCTGTATTATTTGCTGCCTGCATCCTTTTGATATTCGACAGGAGCGTAGGTACCAGTTTCTATTTAAGTGATATCTATACTGGAATGACTGGCGGTGTTGAGCATATTGGAGGTAGCGCAGTTTTATTCCAGCACCTTTTCTGGTTCCTCGGCCATCCGGAAGTATATATAGTATTGTTGCCTGCTTTGGGAATAACTTCCGAAGTAATGGCTACTATGGCAAGAAAGCCTATTTTTGGTTACCGCGCCATGGTTGGTTCTATTTTGGCTATTGCACTGCTTTCCTTCCTTGTATGGGGGCACCACATGTTCGTTACTGGCATGAACCCATTCCTTGGGTCAGTTTTCCTGATAGCTACGCTAATTATAGCAGTGCCTTCGGCAGTAAAAACATTTAATTATCTTGCTACTTTATGGCGTGGCAATATCCAGTTTAGTACTGCTATGCTTTTTGCCATTGGGGTTGTTAGCTTTTTCGTATCTGGCGGTCTTACAGGATTATTCCTTGGCAATGCAGCCATGGATATACCTCTGCACAATACATATTTCGTAGTAGCGCACTTCCACATTGTAATGGGGGCTGCTGCAATCTTTGGGATGTTTGCCGGTGTATATCATTGGTTCCCAAGAATGTTTGGCAGAATGATGAATAAAACATTAGGGTCTTTACACTTCTGGCTTACATTTGCCTCAGTATATATGGTGTTCTTCCCTATGCACTTTATGGGCCTTGATGGCGTTCCAAGAAGGTATTATGTGTTTACAAATTTTGACACGTTCAAAGACTGGGCCGACTTGAATAAATTCATATCAATATCTGCATTTTTAGGGTTCAGCGCGCAACTTATATTCTTATATAATTTCTTCAATAGTATTTTCAATGGAGAGCGCTCTACCCGTAACCCATGGCACTCTAACACGTTGGAATGGACATCGCCCGTTAAAGGGATTCATGGCAACTGGCCTGGCGAAATACCAGCTGTTTACCGTTGGCCATATGACTACAGCCGCCCGGACATAGAACTTGACTGGCTGCCTCAAACCATGAGTGATGAAGACATTGCCGCTAAGGTGAATTATGCAAGCGAAGACTATGATCCTGTGGCAACTGACTTGCCTGAATCTACTCATAATATTAGGGCAAACGAAGAAATAGTAATGCTGCAGATCATTCAGCAAAAGAAAAAAAGCGACCTATAATATTTCCATGCTCTCAAAAGGACAAAAGCTAAACCGCATTATTACTGCCACATCAGTGGTAGTAGTGTTTATGCTTATCCTCATTGGGGGTATAGTAAGGAGTACCGGCGCGGGCATGGGTTGCCCTGACTGGCCTAAATGCTTCGGAAATTGGGTGCCTCCTACAAATGTATCGCAACTACCAGCTGACTACATGACCAAATATGCACCTGCAGGTGGCGGCGGCATTGAATTTAATGCAGTGAAAACATGGACGGAATATATGAACCGGCTATTTGGCATGCTTGCAGGCCTCTTTGTTTTTGCAGCTGCCATCTCTTCATTTGCCTGGTGGAAAAAGGATAAATCAATAACGATCCTTTCGATAGTCTCTTTATTGTTAATTGGATTTGAAGGATTGGTTGGCGCTAAAGTAGTGATGAAGAACCTGGCAGAGCATACAGTATCCATTCACCTTGGTTTAGCATATCTGATAGCTGCGCTATTAATAATAGCCTATTCAAAAATTTCATTCGGAAACCTTGCCGCAAATAATTTTCCGGTCAATAAGCTAAAGAATAACTGGATCGCCGGGGTTACTTTGCTTATTGTTTCCACGCAGATTTTGGTGGGTACTTTTGTAAGGACAGAGATTGACACTATTGCAAATAATAATGATACATTGACCCGTAGCCAATGGATTGATAATGCACGCAGTTATTTGCCCGGCCATAAGATATTCTCGGTGGCAGTATTGTTATCCTGCTTGTATCTTGCTGTTCAGTTTAGGGATTGGGCAAAAGAAAATAAAGCTGTGAGGATGGGTATAATAGTAATGCTTGCAAGCCTTGCCGGGCAATTTATTACCGGCTTTTCTCTTTATAGCTTTGGTTTTCCTGCATTCGCCCAACCGGTACATGTCTTATTCTCATCCTTCATTTTTGGCTCAGTAGTATTTATACTTAGTTATAAAAATCTTTATACCCGAAAAACGGGAGTTGAAATGCAAAACCAGGTTCATTACGCATAAGAATGATAGCAGATAAAATATATAGCGAGCAACCAATAGCGGTTACCTTTAAAAGTAAATTAAGGGATTATAAGCAGCTTATTAAGTTAAGGCTGAATACGGTTGTTGTGTTTTCTACTGTTATTGGTTTCCTGATAGGAAGCACTACAGGCCATATAAACTGGCTAAACCTGCTTATCGTTACTATTGGTGGGTTCCTTACTGTAGGTGCAGCCAACGGCATCAACCAGATAATTGAAAAAGACAGCGATAAACTGATGAAACGAACCGAAAACCGCCCGGTGGCTCAAAACCGGATGTCGGTAAACGAAGCGGGCATTGCTTCTTTTGTCATGGGTTTCGTTGGGTTATTGCTTATAACATTGTTCCTGAACAAATTCAGTGGGATTTTATCTCTTTCCGCTTTGTGTATATATGCGTTTATTTATACGCCTCTCAAAAAAATAAGCCCGATCGCAGTACATGTTGGTGCTATTTCAGGCGCGATACCACCTATTATTGGATACGTAGCCGCTACCGGCAGGATAGATGCCATCACGTGGGCATTATTTATCATCCAGTTTATTTGGCAGTTTCCTCATTTTTATGCAATTGCCTGGGTTTGCGATGATGATTACAAACGCGCAGGATTACGTATGTTGCCCCTCGGCGCAGATAAAGATAAAAAAGGGGCGTGGCAGATTTTGTTGTTTACACTATCGCTGCTCCCGCTTTCGTTTCTGCCCTATTTTATGGGGAATACAAGTATTTTTGCATGTGTATTAGTATTGCTTTGCAGCGGGTTATTCAGCTACCAAAGCATTGCCCTGTTTCGCGAACTAAGCGATAAAAGGGCGCGCCAGCTTATGTTTGGCTCGTTTTTATATTTGCCTCTTGTATTTATTATAATACTAATGGATAAACTGATATGACCACAGTGACGAGAACAAGCCAATTCAGACAAAGACAGAAAAAGGAAACTTACCTGATGAACCCGGTAAAGTTCACTTTATGGCTTTTCCTTGTTACTGTTACTATGTTTTTTGCCGCCTTTACTTCTGCGGTTGTATTGAGGCAGGGAGCTGCCAACTGGCTTTATTTTAAAATTCCTGCAGCATTTACTATATCTACTATTACAATAGTTTTAAGCAGTATAACCATGCAATGGGCATATTACGCTGCTAAGAAAAACGAAATTGCCCAGAACCGAATAGCCTTATGGTTAACCCTGATATTGGGTACCTCGTTTGTTATCACCCAATACCTTGGCTTTGGCCAGCTTATTGGTGAAAACGTTTTTCTGGCAGGCAAGGCCTCAAATGTGGCTGGTTCGTTTTTTTACGTCATTGTAGGCCTTCATGCCCTGCACGTTATCGGGGGCGTTATATTTTTAATATTTACGCTGGTAGCGGCGTATCAATATAAAGTGCATTCTAAAAACCTTTTGCGAATAAACCTTTGCACCACTTACTGGCACTTTATTGGTGGGCTTTGGGTATATTTGTTCGCTTTTTTAACCTGGATAAGTTAAAGCATAAAAAATGTCAACAATCGAAGCAAGTACAGAACTAAAAGCAAAATGGCACGAAGAAAGTGCAGAGCTTAAACCAAGCGTATGGAATGGTGGCCGGGTGCCAATGGGTGTTCCATTTGGCAAAATGATGATGTGGTTTTTCCTATTGTCAGATGCCTTTACATTTTCTTCACTGCTGGTAGCCTACGGTTATTTCCGGGCTACAGCTACATTACCAAATGGGGCTTCCTCATGGGTAACGCCAGAAAAGGTCTTCGATGGTATACCGTGGATCGTAGATGGTCACATGCCTCTTGTATTTGTTGGTATCATGACATTTATTCTCATTTTTTCCAGCGTTACCATGGTACTTGCAGTAGAGGCAGGCCATAGGATGGATAAGAAAACAGTGGTGAAATATATGATATTCACCATTATTGGTGGTTTAATGTTCCTTTCCTGCCAGGCCATGGAATGGAGCCACCTTATCATTAAAGAAGGTTTACGCCTTAATTTTAATCCCTTTGCCGCCTCAGGCGACCCTACGGGAATGACCCATGGCAGTGTAATGTTCGGGCAGTTGTTTTTTACCATTACTGGCTTTCATGGTTTCCACGTATTTACCGGGGTTATTATTAACTGCCTTGTTTGTTCTGCCGCATATAGGGGTGTTTTTCAGAAGAAAGGCCATTATGAAATGGTAGAAAAAGTTGGTCTTTACTGGCACTTTGTGGACCTTGTATGGGTATTTGTGTTTACTTTATTTTACCTGATAAACTAATAACTATTTACTATTAACCAATAATTTAATAACTAAACGAATGAGCGAACATACAATAGATGCAGGACATGCAGGACAGGAACCAGATTCTGAAGTAATTTACGAAGGACATGGCTTTAACGTGATAGAACATGGCGTTCACCATCCACACTCTACCAGGAAGCAAATATGGAGGGTGTTTTTTGTCATGCTGGCTATTACTGTTCTTGAGTTTTTTATAGCATTAACTCCTTATACAGAAGCAGCTGTAGGAAGGACAGGAAAAATAGGAATTTTCTTTTTACTTACAGTAATAAAAGCTTTTTATATAGTAGGTTACTTCATGCACCTGAAACAGGAGAAAATGAATATGGCTTACGCCATTCTTATACCACTTTTGTTTATTTTGTACCTGATAACGCTTTTAATGTTTGAAGGGAGTGTTTCTACACATATACCACTGCCATAATAGGTGTTAGGTTATTGGTGTTAGGTGTTAGATTTTTAGTCCAAAACCTAACACCTAACACCCAACATCCAACACCTCCCTAAATGAGTAAAAGAAAACAATTAACGTTTTTTGTCCTTTTCCTGATAATAGTTTTACCGGTTATAATTACTATTTTTCTTAAGACGGGTAAAAACGTTTACAGGCCTCTTCCTTATATCGGTTTTAAATATGAAAAAGCGCCGGGCGATACGGCATATCAATCTATTTATGATACTTTCCCTGATTTTGAACTGACCGACCAGGCAGGCAGGAAAACAGGAGCCAAAGACCTTAAAGGCAAAATATTTGCTGTCGATTTTATATTCACTACCTGCCCGAACATATGCCCTGTCATGACCTCTAACCTGAAAAGCGTGCAGGAGGAATATATGAATGACAATGATGTAAGGATGGTATCTATTTCTGTAGACCCTGAACATGACATAGTTGATTCGTTAGCAAGCTATGCGAAGAAATTTGATATTAATAAAGATAAGTGGTTCCTGCTTACCGGCGACCGAAAGTATATCTATAAACTGATGAGTGAAAAAGGTTTTCTAATTACCCGCCCCGAAACGCCGCTTGCACATAGCGAAATAGTAGAATTAATTGATAAAGAAGGTCATATCCGCGGGCAATATAAAGGCACCAACCCAATGGAAATAGACAAATTGATTGAGGATATACATGCATTGCAGGTAGCTTATAAAAAAGAAAAAAAGTAATATGGATGCAATAGAGCTAAATAAACTTACTGATAAAAGATGGGTCGCAGCTATCGGAATAGTTTCTGCAGTAGTAGTGCTTGCAGTGGCATTTCTTATTTATCACGCACAGGGAGTTAGCACTGTGAATACCAAAATATACTTCCTTCCCAAATTAAACGCATTTCTAAACGGTTTGGTAAGTATCCTGCTTACGGCAGGGTATTTCTTTATCAAGAATCACAACATCAGGATGCATCGCCTCTGCATGCTTTCTGCCTTTGTGTTTTCATCTACCTTTTTGGTGTCGTATATTATATACCACTACAGCGCTCCGGAAACGCATTTTGGCGGTGAAGGTATTATCAGGCCGGTATATTTTTTCCTTCTAATTACGCATATTATGCTTGCTATAACCATTGTGCCACTAACGTTATTAACTTTGTACCGGATTTGGAAAAAGGACATAGCGCGCCATAAAAAGATAGCAAAATGGACCTTTCCCATTTGGCTTTATGTTAGTATTACCGGAGTGGTTGTTTATTTAATGATTTCACCATATTACCCTGTTTGAGGATAACTTTGAATGTTTAATTTTTAATGCTTAATTAAGAAGAAAGACAATGAAAAAACATTTTAAAATAATAGTTGCAACCTTTATCCTATTCTTGGGTTGCCAAATGTATTCGCCTGTAGCGCAGGCGCAGTGCGCCATGTGTAGCCAATCTGCTAAAACAGCTGCTGATAAGGGTGGGAATAAAGCCGGCGCCGGTATTAATAATGGTATTTTTATCCTATTGGTATTGCCTTATATTGCTGCTGCCGTGGTTGGCGGAATATGGTACAGGAATACCAGGAGAAAAAGAGGTGTTGGGTTTTAGGTGTTTGGTTTTGGCAAAAAACATCTCTAATATCTACCCTTAAAAAACTAAAATCTAATTTTTATGCCTAACACCCAACACCCAACCCCTAAAACCTCTAAACGCCCATTTCTAAACCAAAAATGCCCGCATTGTCACACGGGAGATATATTTGTTCACCGTACATTTAGCCTGCGGTTTATGAAGATGCATGAACACTGCCCTGCCTGTGGTTTTAAGTTTGAAATAGAGCCAGGTTTTTTTTGGGGTTCTATGTATATCAGTTACTTCATCAGCATTTTCATAGCCCTTATTGTAGGTTTCTTTACTTATTATATCCTTCACAATCCTGACCCATGGATATATCTTGCAGTCATTTCCATAGTACTTGGTTTATTGTCCCCGCCTGTATTTAGATATAGCAGGTGCATCATGTTGTACCTCTTCGGCTCTACACAATATGACCCAAATGCGGCGCAAAATAATAATGTGGGGAAATAAAGCTGTTTTACAAGGTAATTAAGAATATTTATTTGTTTCCGTACTTCCTTTTTTCCGGTTTCCGGTTATCGACCCATAACGAAAAAACTGCAGGGCGGCCTTTGAGTTCGATTGGCTTCTTTTGCCAGGCTGTTATGGTTTTGGTATATATTTCTTCCGTTGGCAAACTTATTTCACATGCTACAGAAAGCAAAGTATCAGGTTGACAAGTTTTTAAAATATCAGATAACATATCCGGGTTTCTGAAAGGCGTTTCAATAAATATCTGGGTATAGCCGGAAATAGTAGCAATGTGTTCTATCGATTTTATTTTTTCTATTCTATCATAGCTGGTTACCGGCAAATAGCCGTGAAAAGTAAATTCCTGCCCGTTCATCCCAGAAGCCATAAGCGCCATTAAAATAGATGAGGGCCCCACAAGTGGCTTTACTACCCAATGCCCGACGTGAGCCAGATGAATCAGTTCGGCCCCGGGATCGGCAACAGCAGGGCAGCCCGCCTCTGAAATAATTCCCGCTTCCTGACCTTTCAGGACTTTCAAAATTTCCTGTTTCTCCCGCTCGGCAGTATGTTTATCCAGCAAGTGCAATGTAATTCCCTCAAATGGCGGCATCACACCACATTTTTTTAGAAAAGCACGTGCGCTCTTTTCATTCTCTACAATAAAATGCTTTAGCCGCCTTGTTATCTCAAGGTTCAGCGGTGGCAAAGAATCAACAGATTGCCCTTCACCAAGAAAGGATGGGATAAGGAAGAGCGTTGAAGGATTATTGGTTTCAGCCATTTTTATATAAATTCAATAATAGTTAACCAGATATAAACTTATTAGGTTACTTACAAAAGTATAACCATAATTGTCGGCTTTTGATAAATTGCCAAAATATTTGACTAATGTTTTTTAGCCTGATTTTGTAGATTTGCTCAAAAATTTTACTTTTTTACATCAAATGCATAATTCAATATATTACTTTCCCTATTTTCACGGCCTAAAACAAAACCAATGAAAATGAAACTTGTGATATGGTTCAATGCAATTTTCCTGGTATGCATCTGTAATGTAAGTGCACAGGATGCTTTATTGAATCCTAATTCAATGGATTACAATGAACTGGACCGGCTACAGATAAAATCTGGCCGGCTGGACCATATAATGCATCTTGATATAAGAGACGTACGCGAAATGGATGCAATGAAGTTTTTGGATAATCTTGACAGTGCCCATATGAATATTACCAAAGCTGATAAGTACTGGATTAAATATCTCAGGGATGATAACCTCCCTTATTCACACTCGACAGATTCAAGCAAATATCCTGTACTGAAAACGTTTTATAAAACCCCCGCTAATTTATTTGAAGTGAATCTCCCTGAGTTTCACCTCTATTTAAACCCAGTATTGGGGCTATCGCTTGGTAAAGAAAAAGACTCTTCCAAGTACAGGTACATGAATACCCGCGGCATTGAAGTAAGGGGCGATATAGATGGGAAAATTGGTTTTTATTCTTATTTCTCCGATAACCAGGACATTTTTGCTTCTTATATCGAGCATTACATAAAAAAAAGCGGGCAAGTTCCCGGCCAGGGATATTGGAAACCTTATGAGAACCAGATTCCAGATTATTTTGATGCCAGTGGCTATTTTACATTCTCAGCTACCCCCCACATCCAGTTTCAGTTAGGCAATGGCAATAATTTTATTGGCGATGGTTTTCGTTCCCTTCTTCTTTCTGATTTCGCGGCCAATTATTTATACCTGAAAATAAGTTTACAAGTTTGGCGTTTAAAATATGACTGCTTTTATGCGCAACTTACAGATGTATCCAATGTACCTTTATATCATTTCGACCAAAAAAAATACGCCGCATTCCATTACCTGAGCACTGATGTTACTAAATGGCTGAATATCGGTTTTTTTGAGGCAGTGGTAATGGATGATTCTATACCAAACAGGGGATTTGATGCTGCTTATATAAACCCCATTATTTTTTACACTTATATTGAGCAAATGCAGGGCAATGTGAGCCCAGATAAAGACCTTGTAGGAATGAATGTAAATATGATCGCCGCGAAACGTTTTAGGATTTATTCACAAGTGGTAATAAATGAATTTCAGGCCCACCAAATAATTTCCGGATCAAACTGGTGGGGCAATAAATACGCCGGGCAGCTTGGCTTTAAATATGTTGACGTATTTGGCTTGCCCAATGTTGACTGGCAGGAAGAGGGAAATTACATTCGGCCGTATACGTACTCTGGTCTCAGGTCTGAGCTTGCTTACAATCAATGGAACCAGCCCCTTGCCGACCCTATGGGCGCTAATCTTGAAGAACTGGTGTCTTTATTGCGAATAAATTGTTTTGGGCCTTTACAAATAAATTTGAAGTATATTCTTACGGTTCAGGGACAGGATACCGGCAAAATCGACTATGGAAGCAATATTTCAATACCATACAGCAAAGAGGTTGACTCAAAGGGCGTAAGAGACTTGTATAATGTACTGGAACTACAGGGTGTACGAACTACAATTAAATTTGCGGAAGCAACAGTTTCTTATCAGTTAAGACATAATTTATATATTGATCTTGATGCAATTATGAGGTCTGAAACCAGCATTGTACAAAATTATAAAATGAGTTACGTGGGGTTGGGGCTTAGGCTGAACTTTGCCATGCCAAATTATTCTTTTTAAAAAAATGAAAACAGAAAATCCAATATTGGTAGAACGCTATCGCGGCGGCGTACTTGAAAGTTTCCATCGCGGTGTGATATGCGTAGTAAATAAACATAATAAAATAGTGTTCTCATTAGGAGACGTTGAGCAGATATGTTATCCGCGATCGGCATTGAAATTATTCCAGATCATTCCATTGCTGGAAAGTGGTGCGGTGGAACACTTTGGTTTCACCATGGAAGAAATTGCTATCATGTGTGGCTCGCACAATGGCGAACCGGAACACCTGCGTGTGGTGCACTCTATTCTGAAAAAAATAGGGCTTGATAAATCTTCTCTTCATTGCGGCCCGCAGTATCCAACCCTGAATGAAGATAAGAATGAAATGATAAAGCATGACCATAAACCAGAGGATATCCATAATAATTGCTCTGGCAAACATGCAGGTTTCCTTGCTTTATGTGTGTTTCTTGACCTGGATGTAGAAAATTACTTTGATGCAAACCATCCCATCCAGCGAATTATAAAAACGGTCACAGCAGAAATGCACGAATACCCGGAAGATAAAATAGTTACTGCGATTGATGGTTGCTCTGCTCCGATATTTAGTCTTCCCGTTTACAACCAGGCGGTGGCGTATAAAAACCTCATCTATGCTGAACAATTTGGGCACGTACGCAAAAAAGCCTGCGAAACTATTATTAGTGCAGTAACGGATTACCCGTATATGGTGGCAGGCACACAGCGCTACTGTACCGAAATGATGGAAATATGTGGCAACCGTATCTTCGGTAAAACCGGGGCCGATGGGGTATATTCTTTGGGCTTTATACGCGAAAACCTTGGCTGCACTATTAAAATAGATGATGGGCTGATGGGGCCGCAATATGCAGTGGCACAGGAACTCATAGAAAAATCGGGTATGTTCAGCGAAAAAGACCTGCAACCACTCAGGCACTATGCCTACCAGCATGTATTCAATTGGAACAAATGGGAAACCGGCATTACCAAAGTAAATGAAGAAGTATTTAAAGATTTCAGTATTTATAAGGCAGTGAATGCATAGGGGAGTGGCCTATCCTGCCAATTCCAAATATACCACGGCCTTAGTCTCAAAATATTCCTCCTCAAAAAAATCTTTAATAGGAAATACCTGGTAGGCAGCTCCAAAATGTTTGGCTTCTTCTATTGTATGTTCCAGGCCTTTCAGGTAAATGATACCATTTGGTAAGCCATTTAGCTGGTGTTTTTTCATCTTATGGCGTACCCATGCGGAAAACTGTATCAGGTCAGTTACTGCCCGGCCGGTTACAAAATCAAATTTCTGCTTCAGGTCTTCAGCCCGGCCATTGATGGCTTTTACGTTTTTAATTCCGGCGCCTTCTGCTACCGCCTGAACCACTTTTATTTTTTTACCAACCGAATCAATCAGAATAAATTCCGTTTCCGGGAACATAATAGCCAACGGTATACCCGGGAACCCACCCCCAGTACCTACATCTAAAATCTGGGTGCCGGGCGTGAAATTGATCACCTTCGCTATAGCCAGCGAATGGAGAATATGCCTTTCATACAAATTCTCAATATCTTTCCTCGAAATGACATTTATTTTCTCATTCCACTCCACATAAAGCGGGCCAAGGGCGGCAAATTGTTGTCGCTGTAATGGGGAAAGATGTGGGAAATATTTGGAGATTAAGTCATTCATGATATTTACCAGGCTCTTCTCTTTATCTTAAATAAACCTAAAATACCCATGAGTGGCAAATAAATTACCTGGTAAATAATGTCCAGTACTGGAACCAGAGGTAAGATCCTTAACCCTTTCAGCTTCCTCAGAATAAGATAAAATATAACCATTTGAATGATGAACCTTAAGGCGAAAACACCTGCTACCGGAATTAAAATATCAGGATCAACGATCATTGCTGCAACCAGTGCAGCATAAAAAAGAAAATTAGAAAGGGTTATAAACCCTAATCTTCTTTTATCTGCACTGGTATAATACTTACCAGTTACCATGTGCCGGCGTTTTTGCCTTAACCAATAACCAAAACTTGTTTCCGGGGTCGATGTCACAAAACTATCAGGGCAAAGCTGCACACTGGTATTTGTGGCAGTAGAATTGCTGTTGATAAACAGGTCATCATCACCGGAGGCAAGTTTAAGGTATGGAGCAAAACCCTTATTATCAAAAAACAAGGATTTCCTGTATGAAAGGTTTCTGCCTACGCCCATATAGGGTTTGCCTGCCAGTGCAAAAGACAAATATTGCATTGCAGTATAAACGGTATCAAACTGAATAAAGAAATTAAGAATGCCGGGCCTGACTGCGTATGGAGAATATCCGAGCACGATATCGGTTTCCCTGCAATCATAGGGGTTCATCATAAGTTTAAGCCATTGGTCGCTGCAGGGCTTGCAATCTGCATCGGTCAGCAGGAAAATATCATACTTTGCTGCTTTGAAAGCAAGGGTAAGGGCAAATTTTTTCCCGGCAAATTCGTTTATATGTGGCTTTATGGTAATAACTTTTAATTTAGGATACTGTGCGGCGAGTTCTTCAAGCGCTTCGCCAGTCATGTCTTCACTTTGGTCATTTACAACAATTACCTCGAATTGCGAATAATCCTGCTCCAGGATGATAGGAAGGTTTCGCCGAAGGTTATCTTCTTCATTTTTAGCGCATATAATAACTGAAAGACCCTGTAATTTATTCTCAGTGGTGCAATCTACCTTAAAAGCTGCTAGCCGCCTGAAAATAAATAGATAAACATATAGTTGCAGCAGTAAAGTAAAACCAAATATCCAGAAAAAGGGGTGCAAATAAAAATCGTCCATTGTAAAGAAATCCCGGTTAATCCGGGATTGTATTATGGTGCAAAAATAGGAAAAAGAGGGGAAAGGCAAGTGGCAAATAAAAGCAGGGGAGGGGCGCCTTGTTTCTCCGCTCTTGGCATTTGCCTTATCTTTGCCCCCGCATGCAATTTGAACTCCAGGCCGAATGTAATAAAACCTCTGCGCGGGCGGGAAAAATAACTACCGATCATGGGGTTATTGAAACACCTATTTTTATGCCTGTCGGCACCATAGCCACCGTTAAAGCGATACATCTGCGGGAATTGAA
>Ga0302280_1001595_pt1 | contig 18370 bp, 17 predicted proteins | sample III_Fen_E1_1_FD_198771 | JGI IMG/M metagenome (GOLD analysis project Ga0302280, IMG submission 198771) | Peat permafrost microbial communities from Stordalen Mire near Abisko, Sweden - III_Fen_E1_1 | ecosystem: Environmental > Terrestrial > Soil > Wetlands > Permafrost | place: Sweden: Abisko... | reverse complement strand
TATCTGGAGGAATCCTACTTCTATTACGTAGTGCATTTCATGCTAAAGTTCGACGGAGTGATGGTAGGTTCTTTCTTTTCATTGCTGGTATTCAAAAACCTCATCCCCTGGGCATTTATTAAGAAATATAAAATCCCGCTGAATATTATGCTGCTGGCGCTCACCATGGTCATTCACAATAACCACAATTTAACCGCTATCAATCATCTCAGCTCTTTTTTTATCGCGGTGATCATCATCAGCAATCTGTATCCTGCAAACGACTTTATATTTAAGTTCCTGAACAACAAATGGCTCATTAAGATCGGTATTTTGTCGTACAGCATATATATATGGCAACAGCTTTTTACCATGACCCGCAGCGAACCGACTTCCGGCAACATACCATGGTATCCATTGCCGGTCAATATTATCCTGCTTTTTGCGATTAGTTATATTTCGTATAATTATTACGAGAAATCGTTCCTTAAGCTCAAAGACAGGTTCAAATAAGAACCCCGCCAATGAATTGACGGGGTTGCGGACATTCTCTCTGACACAATCTGTGCAATATCATATACGGGAAAACGTATAGAGCAGATTAAATTCAGTGAATAATTTTTTTGCTGAACAAATGCATTCAGCTTCCTGCGTGATATATAAAATTGAATGGTTATTTCCCTGCATGATCATTGTGGCGTAGCGTGAAGGCAGGCATCATAAAAAAACGGGGGGAGCCGTTACCTTCCCCCCGATAGAAAGCCGTGTACAATAAAAAACTAAAACGGGGAAAGGCTTGATTTTATGCGAAATATTTTAAAAAAAATTACAGTTTCAACGGACATGGACAAACGTAGTTATGAGAGGGGAAATACGATAGTATAACAAACAAAAATCATGAGCAAAAACCCTCATCCTGTCAGAGAATAGCAAATCGGTTTATTGGTTGGGGGGAAACGAATATCAACCCGGTTAATGACTGACTGCGATCATGCTTCTGTAAATCAGGTATGCACCCTTTCGAATTCTTAATGTGATGCTTTGCGGATATTTTTTTAATTTTAGATATGCGTAGCAGTAGAAGATATTCAAGAAGGCGTGTGCTTTCTTTATTGGGAGTGGTAATAGCATCGGCCTCCATAATAAATATTGGGATCAGGGCTATACTGGGTACCGATCCAATCGTGGAATCTTCTGGCGGCCTCTCCCGTCAGGCATCGTTTTCGCTCTTATTCCTCTTGCTGGGTATTTATCTGATTTTTACGTTCCGCAAAAGATAGTCAGGTATTATCTTTTTTCTGCTCAACCTATGTTCAGCAAACCCGCAAAGAGGAGGTATATTATAACTTGTCCCGGGTTTTTTGAAACAAGTTTTTGTTGTCCTGGGCTATCAGGCATATCAGCAGCACAAAGATTACGAAAAGGGAAGCTCTTGGATCAATATTGGCTTTTATGCCGGTATTGCTTAAGCCAAGCAAATAAATGGCCATTGGTTTTATCATAAGGTGGATTTTTCACGGTAAACGGACAAAAGAGTAACGGGGAAAGAAGCCTTTTATTTTCCTTCTGTCTAAATGCAAATAAAAAAGGGGCTTGATAGAAATCCAGCCCCGTGGTAAACCAAAATCCAATGTCCTATGAAAAACCAAGGCTAAGTTATTCCTGTCGATAGGTTCATATCATAACCGCGATTTCTAAAAACAGTGATTGTCGTCATCAGGCTTATCAGCCATGATCGGCTAATTCATTTTCATTCAGCATTAAGAGCAGGGAATGAGGAAATAAAAAAAGGGGCAAATATCATTGCCCCTGAACTAAAAAAATAAAAACCCTGAATGCGAAAAGCAAGTGTAGATTTTCCATCGCTGCTTGCTTCGTTCTAAACCGGGCCGATTGTACTCTTTTGGTAGTTCTCGTTGCCGCTCTGTTAAAGACGGTTTAGGGCATAACGGAAATCAAAAATACTCCGGTATTTGAGATTTGCAAATAGAGCAGGCTATTTATTTTGTGTAGGTTTTGAACGACAAGGAGAAACGTATGTGTGAAAAAAAAAGCCTCAGATGAAAATCCAAGGCTTAGTCTATAACCAAAACTGTACTACGACAGTGTAAGAATTAGACGCGCCGGATGATTAAAAGTTACAAACGTTCCTTAGAAAAAGCCGGATAGAATGGCTCATAGGGATACTTTGATTAAAGGAGAAAGAATAGGAAACAGGCCATTTCTTGGGATATCCTTACAACCAAAACGAGCCAGATCACAATAAAGAATTGCCCTGTATAAATCCGCGTGTTTTAGTTACCAGGCAGGATTGCATTGCAAGCCATCAGCAATGGCCTTAAATATCGTTGATTTGTATTTCACAATCACATTATTAACACTGTCTGATAAAAAAAAGACTTGCCCAAAAAACGCTTGCATATTTTTACTTATAAAAGGTATTGGGAAGTGGAAAGCTTTACCAATTGAATCGCGGTTTTGAAGCCATAATTGACCTGTTATATCAGGTATTAGGTGTCAGAATCATAAAGCAATGCTAATAAAATAAGTATGCGGACAACTAATTTTATTAGTAAATTTATTTACATTTTGACATTTTGATAGTTAGGACTATAAATTGCATGCTCTAAAAGAATATTTATGAGAAAGGATTTTAGTGTTATTGAGCTGTTTGCCGGGGCTGGAGGACTCGCATTAGGGCTGGAAGCGGCTGGCTTGAAGTGTATAGCATTAAATGAAATCAATCATTGGGCTGCTGAGACACTAAGGAATAACAGGCCTCATTGGAATGTGATTGAAGAGGATGTAAGGAATATAAGTTTTGCTCATTTGAAAAATGAAGTAAATGTGGTTACTGGCGGGTTCCCTTGTCAGGCTTTCAGCTACGCTGGCAACAGGCTTGGTTTTCAAGATGCAAGGGGAACGCTTTTTTACGAGTTTGCAAGAATTGTGAAAGAAACGATGCCTGCCATATGCGTGGGGGAAAACGTAAGGGGTCTGTTGAACCATGATAAAGGCAAGACACTGAAAGGGATGATGTCTGTATTGGATGAAATTGGCTACAATGTAATGCCGCCGCAGATATTGAAAGCCATATATTATAATACTCCCCAAAAAAGAGAAAGGCTGGTGCTTGTTGGGGTAAGAAAAGATATTGACTTAGCGTTCAAATATCCTGAGCCTGACCCCGGGCACATATTTACATTAAAAGATGCCTTAAAGAAAGGAAAATTATATACTACTGACGTCCCCAGGTCAGAAGGGGCGAAATATCCGAAGAGAAAAAAAGAAATACTCGATCTCGTGCCACCCGGTGGCTATTGGCGGGATCTTCCTTTGAAGATTCAAAAGGAGTACATGTTACAAAGTTACTTTCTAAGTGGCGGGAAAACTGGCATAGCAAGAAGGATAAGTTGGAATGAGCCCTCTTTAACGTTGACCTGTAGCCCTGCACAAAAGCAAACTGAAAGATGCCATCCGGATGAAACACGGCCTTTTACAGTACGGGAATATGCCAGGATTCAGACTTTCCCAGATGAATGGGTATTTGCAGGATCAATGAATGAACAATACAGACAGATTGGAAATGCCGTGCCTGTAAATTTGGGCAAAGCAATCGGAGAATCAATTATCGATTTTCTGAAAAAAGCAGGAATGAAAGGTGAGGGGAAATTCAATTTCGAGCTAACCCGTTCAGGTGCTTTAAAAAAAGCTCCGGATTCTTATATCCCTGCAGGGCATTGGGAGTGGTTTTGTGATAACACAATATTATGTTAATGCAGCTATGGGGCTGTGGCGCAAAAGTCTTACATTTTCCAAAAAGACTTTTGCGCGGATGGCGGCTGTCTGTATTGTTTTTTTTAAGAGCTGTATTTTTCTTTTCAAGAAACCTGAAAGGTTTCTCTTGGATTTAAAATAAAAACTCTCTGTGAAAACAGAGAGTTTAATGACTTGACTTCAAATGTTGAAGCCGTAAGCAATTTAAGGCATGGCTTCAACATTTGATTATTTATTTCCGATTATTTTACTATCTTTTGCTATTGGCATGTTTGCGGGTGGCAGCCTTGTTTCTGTTTGGAGACGAAAAGATAAAAATAATGGAACATATAAATCTGACTAATATTCTCGCTTTCTTAGGGTTTTTATCATTGATTATATCTTTTGTAGGGGTTTTTAAAAAGGGTGAAAAAATACCTCTTATCAAAGTATTCTTTTCACTACTTATAGGCTTACTGATTCTGCTAATAACAATAAAAAAGAATAGCATAGATAAAGAATCGGAAAATGAATCTAAAAATCATTTTGATTCCCTAAGCAAGGTAATAATATCGCTTTCGAAAAAACATGAAAAAGAAGATTCGATTCATCGTAAGTCAGATTCAATCCATGGGTTGAAATTTGACACGATTTCGAATACATTAATGATTATAGATAGTCAATTGTTAAAAAGATTCATCAATTACAAACCCGTATATTTTGATGAACCTCTTTTTACAAATGCACAATTGAATAAAGTATTTGATGAAATTAAAATTAATCAAAAAAAGTACAATGTATTATCGGATACAATTTATTTAGCCAGAGGCGATAATAGTAATGCCCGAAAACGTTGGGATCAGTTAGTGGATTTTTTGATAAAAAAGAAGTTTAAGATATTACCAATGCATCCACCAAGTGATACATGGAGAGGCGTAATCGTAAATGGAGATTCTTATGCTAATCAAAAACCAAGAGTTGAAGTAATGGTAGGAGAGTTATTTTAAATATACTCAACGTCCTTGACTTTCAACTCAGGGAAGCGTAGCCAAAAAACAATGCAGACAGCGAAGCGACTGCTTAACATAAAAATTTGTTATCAGCATTTTTCTTCCATTTGCCCGTGGTGGAATGCGAAAAAATAGGAAGCATAGCCAAGCAGCTAAGGGCTATTTTTTCGCATTCCACCACGGGCGCAGAAAATCAGAACGAAAAATCGCTGATAACACAATATTATGTTAACATAGCTTTGCCTTTGTGGCGCGAAAAAATAAATTTTACCAAAATTTTTTCGCGCAGGCTGGCTGTGCGGAAGGGGCTGTTGTCCTTGTATTTTTTTTTAAAGAGCAAACCTCTTTACGAGCCGAAGGCGAGTGAGAAACGCTCTCCGTTTTATGAGTGCTATTGGAATGAAGGAAGGCTTGACTTTACGCTTTCAGACTTAGAGCCTGACTGTAAATAAACTTTTCTTCGATGTTGCTATTTGGGACTTTAGGGATATGAATAACAGAAGCACCGCCAAGCGGTATATATCCCTGATTCATAAGTTGGTTCATCTTAGATTCAAAAGTAGAAGCGGAAAATTCTGAAATGAATCTGTACTTTAAAGTATTTGACATGTATTTTGATTTTGTGAAGCATAAGCCTATTACTTTGAGCGGTATGGGCTTTTTGCTTCGGGTACGTAATTATACGAATTTACGAAAATAGAATGATTGGATAAGAAAGAAAATATCACAAATCATCTGGCCTCAACAAAACATCAGGAGTCATCCCATATTGTGTATATAAGTGGCTTAAAATGTCTGATTTCTTCTGATTATACAGAGTCTCAATTTCTTTCTTCATTTCCAAATCAGGAATCTCGAGATGCTTACGTAAAATCTCGAGACAAACTGATTGCATCGCTGATACGCTTATAAGCAAGTTTGCATTTACAATGTCCAATGATTTTCTGTCGAAAGGCAATCCTTCCTTTTTTTCTTCTTCCATAAGTGGTGTTTTATTTACTCAACAAGATAAGAATTAAATGGGAGCGAAGCGGCTCTAAAGAAGCCCAGCCAAAAAAAAATACAAGGACAACAGCGTGTTAAGCATTGTGCGGCTATTTAACATAATATTAATTATAAGACTTTTATTTACCTTTGCCCGGCTATCGAATTGCAACCCAATAAATCTATGACGTATGGAACAGTATGCTTGCTATATAGTTAAAGCGTACTTACAGTATGGCTACAGTATAGTAAAAGCGTACTTGATGTATGGGAACTGCATGGTAAAAGCGTACTTACCGTATAGCTGCCGTATGGTTAAAGCGTACCTGAAGTATAGTTAAAGCGTACTTACAGTATGGGAACTGTATAGTAAAAGCGTACATAAGGTATGGAAACCATATGACCATGGTATTGCTGCATGCGGTTTTAGGCATTTCCAGTGCCCGGATTTTGAAAGCAATAATGGATTTAGATTATCGTTCTGGTAAAGAAATCCGGTAATATAATTATCAACCCATTGAAAAATAGCACGCTCTATGAAAATGAAATATTTCAGGATCATCCTGAAAACAAAAGATGAAAATAAAGTTTTTTCGTTCCGCTCAAAAAAAATGCCTGATGTTGATGATCAGCTCATTGTTTACTACGATGGTGCCAAACGCTTCGTAAAAGTCGTCGAAGTGAGCTCCCGTCCTTTCCCGGAAGTTCATGCACTGGAGATCGAACAGAGTTGATCCCAAAGTTGCCTATCCCTTGTTAACGACTTATTAGTTTTTTTGATAAGATAAAAGAATTTAATTTAGCGGCAGACAGTTTTACACAAGACCGTACACAACACAAAGCTAATGGCCGCTAAATCAGCAAAAATCAAAAGGTTCCAGGTCAGTTTTCTGAAATTTCTCGATGAAAAAAAAATACCGGATGTTCACATTTATCACCACGTGATGAATTACTGGAGCAACGATCAGTCTGAGATTTCCCTCCAGGAACTGAAAGAAGCAATCACTGGTCTTTGCAATGAAAATTGTATCCTTTCTAAAGGAAATGGCCATCTTTCCATTGGGGTTGCTGGTGTTTCTGAGGAAGACCAGAAAAATAACGCTGTATGCACTATTCTGGATGCAGGCCGCAGCTTTGTGAAAAAAGAAGAGCTTAAAAGAACTGTAAAAACCTGGTTTATTGTTGGCTTGCTGCTGGCAGCAGCATTTGCCGTTTGGCGACTTAAGGTAGTCGCTTATATTTTCCGCTGATCATACAAGCTGCTTGTCATGTAAAAATGTGTGTCATTTTGATGTGCATAAGAATCTGTTTTATTTTTAACCATAAATCAGATGCGCACATTGACTTTTAACTTATTTTCACTTTATAAATGCATTGACTTGAAATTCAAGCTACCTGCTTCCTTTTGGTTCCGCTCTGTTTTCTTTACCTTACTGAACCGCTTTTCCCTCATCATATTCGGTGTAGTCGGTTACATCCTGCTTGCCAAGAAAGTTTTCCCCGGGCCCGCCGAAATGGGCATCTGGTCGCTGTTCCTGGGCATTGTGTCCATCGTTGAAACAATCAAGCAGGGCTTGCTGCGCAACCCGATGATCAAGTTCCTTAGCGAGCCCGAATATGCAGAAGAAGCGAATAAAGTACAGTCTTCATCCCTTTTTACAAATATGGTTTTTTCCCTGCTGGTAATCGTGCTGATTATTTTCTTTGGCAAGCCGTTCAGTCTCCTCCTGCATACCCCGGAATTGTATAAAATGTGCATGTGGGGCATTTTGATGATTGTGTTCCTGGTTCCCTTCAATCACTGTGAGGTTTTGCTGCAGGCTCACTTTAAGTTCCACAAAATTTTTCTGGGATATTTTCTAAGGCAGGGGGTTTTTATTGCCGGCATTATTGTGATGCTGTTGTTTTTCAGGAGCAGCCTTACACTGATTGCGCTTGTTCAGCTTCAAACGCTGGCCTTGTTTATGGGAGCAATTTTGCTTGCTTTTTCCAGCAGGCCTTATTTTAAGAAAGGGTTTGAAATTGATAAAAAAGTGATGCTGCGCATGTTCCATTTCGGCAAATATATTTTCGGCACAAACGTTTTTTCTACGCTGTCGAGGTCTGCCGATCAGTTCTTTGCTGCCAATTTCAACCTGGGCGATTACGTGGCTTATTACAACGTGGTGGGCAGGATCAATAACATGATGGATGTGCCGTCATTGGCTGTTGCTGATGTGCTTTTCCCGAAAAATGTGGAAGCAATGGCAACCAACGAAACAGAAAAAGTCCGTTATTACTTCGAAAGAATGGTCGGGAATATTCTTTGCATCATTTTGCCGCTGACCATCGGCATATTGCTTTTCCCCGGGCTGCTCGTCAGGTTCTTTGCTGGAAGCAAATATTTTTCTGCCATACCCATTATGTACATTGTGATACCTTTTAGTTTCATTAAGCCTTTCTTTTATCAGTTTGGCGCTACGATGGATGCTATTGGCAAGCCGCATGTCAATTTTTGGGTAAATCTTTTCTCCCTGACGACCAGCTTTATCTTTATTTATTTCGGGCTCAGTTACATCGGAAAGCTCGGCGCAGCCTACGGCACGGTAACGACCAATATCTGCACGGTGATCCTGATGTACATTATGCTCAGAAAAACCATTGGTATTCGTATCCCTGAAATTTTTGGTTATGCCGTTGAAGCATACCTGAATATTTTCCGCATAGGAAAAAAATTTCTTCGCATTGGATGAACCTGAAAGAAACCATCTTACAAGAGCACTCAAAAAAGCAGTGTGATAAAATCGTAAAATACATTGGCTCCAGCAAGGAGCGCTTCGCTGATTTGATGAAACTATTCTTTGAGGGTGAGTACAGAGTGACGCAAAGAGCTGCCTGGCCAATGAGCTATTGCGTAAAAAATCACCCGGAATTGATTAAGCCCTACTTCAGGAAATTGCTTGACAATCTGGGAAAAAAGGGTGTGCACGATGCCGTGATTCGCAACTCTGTAAGGCTTTTGCAGGAACTGGATATCCCCAAAAAATACCACGGTAAGCTCATGAGCATTTGTTTTGATTTTATACAGTCCAATCAAACACCGGTTGCTGTCAAAGTATTCTCTTTGAGTATTTTACAAAATTTATCTAAACAATATGCTGAGATATTTCCAGAGCTAAAGCTCATCATTGAGGAACGTTGGGAGCATGAGACTGCAGCTTTTCGTTCAAGAGGCAAAAAAATACTAAAGCTGGCTGCTAATAAACCAGCCTCGCCTTGATCGTATGCTTCACTTCTTTTAAAAGCTCAAGTGCCTGTGCAGAAAGTTTTTTGTCCACATCCAGCACCACATATCCGATATCATCGTTCGTTTTTAAATATTGCGCCAGTATGTTGATATGGTATTTGGAAAGCTGCGTGTTGATCTCAGATAAAACCCCGGGCACATTTTTATGAATATGCAATATGCGGTGCGTTCCCTCCTGTGGTGGCAGGCTGATGGGCGGCACGGTGTGCGAACCGGTTGTAATGCCTCTTTCAAGATACTGGAACAATTTATTGCTCACATCTTCGCCAATGTTTTGCTGTGCTTCTTCCGTGGAACCACCGATATGCGGCGTCAATAAGACGTTTGGCAAATTTTGTAAAGGGGTCACAAATTTGTCTCCGTTTTTTTCAGGCTCCCATGGATACACATCAATGGCAGCTCCTGAAATATGCCCTTCTTCAATTGCTTTGCTCAAAGCATCAAGATCCACAACCTCTCCCCTCGCATAATTTAAAAGAATTGCCCCTTTTTTGAATTGTTTCAGCAGGGCTTTTGTGATCATGTTTTTTGTCTGGTTGGTCTCAGGCACATGCAGCGTTACAATGTCAGACTGGCTCACCAGTTCTTTCAATGTCTTTTTCGAAACAGCATTTCCCAGAGGCAGTTTGGTGACGATATCATAAAAAATGACCTTCATCCCCAATGATTCAGCAAGTACGCTCACCTGAGTACCTATATTGCCGTATCCGATAATCCCCAATGTTTTGCCCCTCAATTCATAGCTGCCTTTTGCTTCCTTGCGCCAGAAGCCTTCATGAGCCGCTTTGTTCTTGTCAATGATTCTCCGGATAAGTATTACTGAAGCCCCAATCACCAATTCGGCAACCGAGCGGGTATTTGAATAGGGCGCATTGAAAACCACTACACCCTGGTTGGTTGCGCTCTTCAGGTCAACCTGATTTACGCCAATACAAAAACAGCCGATCGCCTGCAGTTTTTTTGCAGCTTCCAGCACCTTTGCCGTGATCTGGGTTTTGGAGCGTATGCCAAGCAGATGCACATCCTTCACTTCCCGCATCAGTTCTTCCTCTGATAATGCGCCGCCCAGTTTTCGCACAGAAGCATATCCGGCCGATTTAAAGTGGGCAACAGCGGCATCGCTTATGTTCTCAAGAAAAAGAATATTTATTTTTTCCTTAGGGTAGCTTGTTGGTTTCTTTTCAGCCATAATTTTCTATCCGTTTTTTCGTTCTGTTTCTTTAAAAGAACCGCAAATTTCGTTAATAATAGCTCAAACCAAAAACAAAAAAAAACCGGTTTTGGCTTTACGTAGTGTTTAGCTTATTTTTGCACATACTCTAACCACAAAAAAATTAATCCTTTTGAAAACCTTCTGCTGCTATTTATTAGCATTACCTCTTTTTGTTGCCTGCGGTCAACCCGCAGCGAAACCTCAGACCAATCAGGCAGGTGACTCTATTGCCCCTGTTTCAGTTGCATATCACCCGCTCAGTCAGGAAGACTTGCATCGCTACGGTCACTCATCAGCTCATTTTTTTGATTCGTTGTTAGCCCATAATTTCAATGGCAGTGTACTGGTTGCAAAAAACGGAGAAGTGGTTTACGAGAAATATGTCGGTTACAAAAAGATGAATGATAAAAGCAATCCCGTGGATGAGCACACTGCATTTCATCTTGCCTCTGTTTCTAAAACATTCACGGCAATGGCAACACTGAAATTGTGGGAGCAGGGCAAACTCGATTTCCACGACGAAGTATCAAAATATTTAACCGGATTCCCTTTTGCAGGCATCACCATTAAGATGCTGTTGAGCCAACGCAGCGGTTTGCTGAACTATGTGCATTATATGGATCGCCTCGGTTGGGATAAAAGAAAGTTTCTGACAAACCAGGATTTGCTTCAGTATATCATAGCTCATAAGACCCAGGTACAGGGTTCACCCCCCGGCAGGCATTTCGAATATTGCAATACGAACTATGCATTGCTGGCATTGATTATTGAAAAAGCATCCGGGCAGCCTTATGCAGAATATCTTTCCAAAACATTCTTTGAGCCATTGCAGATGCAGGATACTTATATCTTCAATCTCTCTGACGCTTCAAAAGCTGTGCAATCATATAAAAGAAATAAAAGGCCATACCCAATGGAATTCCTGGATGTGGTTTATGGCGATAAAAACGTGTACAGCACTGTGCGCGATTTATTGAAATGGGATGTTGCTTTGCGCTCAGGCAAATTATTTAGCCAGACAACCCTCGATAGCGCCTACATGCCTTACAGCAACGAAAAGCCCGGCAAAAGGAATTATGGCCTTGGCTGGCGGATGTTGCTGGAACCGAACGGCAAAAAGCTCATTTACCATAATGGATGGTGGCATGGCAACCGCACCGCATTTATCAGAATGATAGATGAAGGCGCAACGATCATTGCACTCAGCAATAACGACTGCACCAGGGTGTATGCATCTAAAAAGCTTTGCAATCTTTTTGGGGACTACCGCCAGGGCAATGAAACGTTTGATGAATCAGACAATGAACAGACCGGCATGAAGGGCGAACCCACACAAAAAAAATAATCTCTTTTTTACCGCCCGAATTATGGTTAAATTTCGGGATGGAAATTCTTTCAGCAGAACAGATCCGCGCATGGGATGAATTCACCATGGCCCATGAGCCCATCCACTCCATTGATTTGATGGAGCGTGCAGCAGCAAAGTGTTTTGAATGGCTGGATATTAACGGGTATGCACAGACGTCATTTACTATTTTTTGTGGAAAAGGAAATAATGGCGGAGATGGCCTCGCATTGGCAAGGATGCTTTCTGAGAAAGACTGTTTCGTTACCGTTTATATTCTTGAATTTGGCCACATTGGCACATCAGATTTCCAGGCAAACCTGGCAAAGCTTCACCTCACTGCAGAGATCAAATTCGTCCAGACAGAAGAAAATATCTATCCAATTCCTGAACGCGATATTGTTATAGATGCCTTGTTTGGTTCTGGCCTGAACAGGCCATTAACAGGAGTCACTGCAAAACTGGTGGATCATATAAATGCATCGGGCAACTCCATTATTTCAATTGACATCCCAAGCGGTCTGTTTGTTGACAGAAGTTCAAAAGGAAATACCATTATAAAAGCAACGCACACGCTCAGCTTCCAATGCTTCAAGCCTGCATTCCTGATGGCTGAAAATGGTGCATTTACCGGCAATGTGCAGGTGCTGGATATTGGACTGCACGAAGATTATCTTCTTACAGTGCAAAACAATTTAACGCTCCTAACAGCAGAAATAATTCGAAAAATAGCTAAGCCGCGGAATCAATTTGCCAACAAAGGAAACTTCGGTCATGCATTAATGCTAACTGGCAGCCATGGAAAAATGGGGGCTGCCGTGATATCCGCAAAAGCCTGCCTCAGGAGTGGTGTGGGATTGCTCACCTGCCATATTCCTCAATGCGGCTATGAAACTATGCAATCCTCAGTGCCCGAAGCAATGGTGACAACAGATGATGATGAAAACATATTGACCGGAATAAAAGACGAAGTTTTAAAATATACTGTTATTGGCATAGGGCCGGGCATCGGGACCGATGCGAGAACCAAATTCTTCCTTGAATCTATCTTGGAACATAGCAAAAAATCTATAGTCGCAGATGCAGACGCTTTGAACATTATTGCGGCGGATAAAAAGATGTTGTCATTGCTTCCTCCGCTTTCTGTTCTTACGCCGCATCCCAAAGAGTTTGAAAGATTGTTTGGCACATGTGAAAATGATTTTGAGCGCATGCAATCAGCAAAGGATAACGCAATAAAATATCAATGCATCATAATCCTTAAGGGGCATCGCACATTTATAGCATTGCCAGATGGCAAGGGGTACTTTAACTCCACAGGAAATGCGGGCATGGCAAAAGGCGGCAGCGGCGATGCACTAACGGGCATGGTTACCGGCTTTTTAGCCCAGGGATATCTGCCATGGGAAGCGGCTGTGCTCAGCGTGTATCTGCACGGTCTGGCAGGGGATATCGCTGCCTCTTATTTCTCACAGCAAAGTATGATTGTTTCCGATCTGATTGATTGCATAGGCCAGGCCATATTGTCTCTTGCCAAAAAATAATTCTTTCCTCGTATCAGCAAATGTTTAACTCCTGCTGTTAAAGTTTTCCGAAAGCCGCTACCAGATCGATAGTTCTGTAAAAGGATTTGTTATTGAATAGTTATAAGTATAATCTTTCTTCAACTATTGAATAGTTTTTGCGTCTATAATGTAAATAAAAAAAGGAGTAATTATGAAAAAGTTATTAATCGTAATGATTTCATTAGCGTTAGCAGGAAGCGTTTCAGCACAGCGGATCGGCGGACATGGGTTTTACGGCGCGCCAAGAGTTGTAGTCACCGGTGGGTATTATCCATATTACGGTCTCGGATTTGGGTTCGGTCCTTTCTATCCTTATCCCTATGGTTATGGATATGGATATAACAGGCCATCAAAAATGACGATGCAGATCGAGGATATTAAAAACGATTATAAGGATAAAATATGGTCTGCAAAGCACGATACCAGCCTTACCAGAAAGGAAAGAAGGATGAAAGTGCATGAACTGAAAGTGGAAAGAGACAATGCCATCGCCGACCTCAAAAGGAATTATTACAAGCAATGATGAAATGCTTACCTGTTTTACGAAGCCATTAAAAGCAAACCCCGCAATGCGGGGTTTTTTATTAAAATCATTGTATGCAATGATGGTCCTTTCAGAAAATTTTTCAATGAAAAAATGCCAGTATAGGCTTTTCTTCATTTTCTTTCACACCATATAACAATTGAAGGGAAGCTTCGCCTGTGCCTTGTATATAAGAAAGCTTTATTTTATGATATCCGCTCTTGAGTGCGGCGAGCCCGTCTTTTGCTTCATCGCCATGCAGGCCGTCGTTGTCAATCACCATATCGTCATCAATCCATAATTTGCTGCCGTCATCGGATGATAAATAAAAGTGATAGACAGCGTTAGCAGGTACTTTAATAAAACCTTCATAGATGAGGCCTGCGTTTTCTTTCCTGATTATATCGCTGATGGAGATGCCTGTCACGACAGATATTTTATCTGCTTTTATGTTATTGAGATCGTCAACGCTTGCCGGGCTTTCTATTTTATAAGCAGATAATTGCAACCCTGCCTGAGGCCGATTTATTGTAACACTTTTATGCCATTCAAAAACCTTCACCCGGGTCGAAACAATGTTGCCCGGAAGGAATCCCTTTTTAAAACCACGCACAAGAAGGGTTGTTGATTTATCAGGCGAAAACGGTTTTGTGTACAAAGTTGAATTCTCCGTTGGTGTTGAGCCATCTGTGGTATAGTGCGCTTCCACGCCTGGTTCACTGCTGATGGTAACAACTGGTTTGAATGATTTGTCAGGATATGCAACCTTTACTTTTGGTCTTGCTGCAAAGGCACCTGTATTATTCAGTTTGATGACAAATGCATACTTGCTTTTTATTTTATCTGGTGAAAATTCTGGCATAGCAATGTTCACATTATTTCTCTCCTGTTGCCATGACAATGTTTCATGTGTTTCAAGCAATTCAATTTTTGTTCCTGTCTCCGGCGAAAGGTTCTTTATGGTAAAATTTTTTCCCGGCCATTTGGGCAGCACGGCATATAAACTATTGCTGGACGGATTATAGGTAAAAAAACATTCTTTCACAGCAAATCCCGGGTTAGGGTCAACAGTGAGTTTCAGCATAATATCCCCACCTCCATCTTTCGCTTTATAATTTGTTTTTCCAGCGCTCCATTGAAATGGAGTACGCCATCTTGCCGTATTATAGATTGCTTCATTGTTTATCTTCATCCAGTCACCTATCTGCAGTAAGCGCTCCTGCATAATGGGAGGTATTTTCCCATGTTCATCGGGGCCTATATCCAGCAGGAAGTTCCCTCCCCTGCTCACTTTGTCAATCAGGCTCAGCACCAGCACCTGCGGAGAATTATAATCCCATGCATCCTCCTCACGGTTATAACCATAGGAGTACCCCATGCCCCTGCTTTCTTCCCAGTAATGATCTTCGAAATCTAAATCAGGCTGGTATTCCGGCGTGTACACGCTCCCATGATGAAACCGCACGCCACTCCCCCAACGGTCATAGGTAACTACCCTGTCTTTCACAGGGCTTTCGTTGTAAAGCCATGCCAGAAACTCTTTGCTTTTCCATAGATCTTCGCTGGCATCCCAATCGCCATCAGTCCAGAAAACATCAGGCTTGTAAGTTGTTATCAGTTCTTTCATTTGTGGCCACATATGATCAGCAACATAACGTGGCCTGTCTTTTAACCACAAAGGATTGTACCACTCATAGAGCGAATAATACATTCCTGCATGCACGGATGTTTTCCTGATAGCTGAAAACAGATCGCCAAGCAAGTCTCTGTGAGGGCCTGTCTCTGCGGCATTCCAGGCAAAACCCCAGTCCCTGCTTGCTTCTTTGCTGGGCCAGTTTGCAAATCCATCATGATGTTTGGAAGTAAGCACCACATATCTTGCGCCCGATGCTTCGATCACTTTTGCCCACTCATCAGGCTTATACAATTCCGCTTTGAACTGATCAGAAAGCTGATAGTAACTTGTATTGCCGAATTTTGTTTTGTTGTAAGCAACTGTAGCGCTGTCGCCGCTGTTCAATGCATGCTGATACCATTCTGCATAACTGCCCTTGCTGCAAAATGCAGGCACTGAATAAACGCCCCAGTGAATAAATATCCCAAACTTCACATCTTTATACCATTGTGGCACCGGTCTTGTGTCTAACGATTCCCATGTGGGCTGATAATTTTGCGCAGATGTATGCGCTGCAAAAAAAAGCAAAGCAATAAGTGTTCTTTTCATGTTGGCAAGTTAAATTTGATTAGTGTAGTTTACTTTTTTAATTATTATTATCGTCGCTTAAAAATCGGGCTCTTTTATTCCAATGTCTTTACTCCCTGCACCGGTGCAGCCTCCCGTTGATGAAAGTCAAAAACAATGATTTCATTATTCCCCTTTTTTAACCACGGTGCGGGACAATACAAATGATATTGTGGCCCTGTGTTCCAGTATCGGCCAAGATTGTGGCCATTCACCCACACAATCCCTTTCTGATAATTGCTGAGGTCAATATAAGTATCGCCTGTTTCATTCAGCGCAAAATTTCCTTTAAAGAAAATGCCATCGTGATTCCCTTCAGGGTAAGTTTCCTTTAAGGATGTAATAAATGGATCATCCATCGGCAAGGAAAATATTTCCCAGTTCATCAAAGTCATGCCATTCAGGGTAACCCTCTCCGTTATTCCTTTTCTGTCAATCATGAATTGCGCAAAATTGATATGGCCCATTTCTTCCACCAATATTTCCAGCACGGGGTCTTTCACATCTGTCTTTGGCAATTCAATGCTCCAACTCCCGCCATCGCGGTAGACAGTGTCAATCAATTTGCCATTCAGTAAAACCATCGCAAAATCATGCGGCTCTGTGATCGTCAGCCTGCCGCTTTTATGCCCGATCAGTTTCGTTCGGTATAAAATCAGCCCGTGCTTCTGATTAAAATCTTCCATGGGCTTTGGCTGTGGGGACAGGAAAGGCTTTGGCAAATGTTTCCATATGGTGGTAAAAGCCGACAGGCTGATTGAAGGGATTTCGATTGCATTGATTGGTTTCGGAACCTCCGGTATTTTGTAAGAAACATATTTGCTGATGAGGTTTCTGATGGCAAAATATTTTGGTGTTGGCTGTCCCTGTTCATTAATCGGCGCATCATAATCATAGCTTGTGACATCTGGTTGATACTGCGTTGCAGAGAATGCATTCGCACCCGCTGTAAAACCAAAATTAGTCCCTCCATGCACAACATATAAATTGAACGATTTTTTATGCTCCAGCAAATAGGTAAGCTCCTTCATCAGATCTGCAGTGTCGGGTTTTGCCCACTTTTCTTTCCAGTGTGTTAGCCAGCCGGGGTAAGTTTCGCCGCTGAATGAAGGCACATCAGGATTCCTTTTTTTTGCCTGATCAAAATCATCATCATTACCTCCGCTATCAAGCCCGATGGCAGCGCCGTCGATATTTCCGGCTTCAAGCATATAAGGTGTTGGTCCATCAGAAGTATAAAAAGGAACAGTGATCCCATTCTTTAACCATAGCTTTTTTAATGCTAGCAAATAACTTTTATCATTGCCATAGCTGCCATATTCATTCTCTATCTGCACCATTAATATTGGGCCTCCGTTTGTGCATTGCAATGGAACAATTTCTTTTGACAGGCGATTGATGTATCGGGTAACTGCGGCGAAATATCTTGTGTCCATACAGCGCAGTTTTATATCAGGTATTTTTAAAAGATAGGAAGGTAGTCCGCCAAAGTCCCGTTCGGCACACACATAAGGGCCGGGGCGCAAAAGCACCCACATGTTTTCCTGTTTGCAGATGCGGATGAACTCGGCAATATCCCTGTTCTCTGATACGAAGTCGAAAACACCAGCAGAGGATTCATGATAGTTCCAGAATATATAAGCCGCGATGGTATTGCAACCCATGGCTTTTGCCATCTGTATCCTTTGCCTCCAGTATTGTTTTGGGATGCGCGCAGGATGCATTTCCCCGCTGATTATCTGAAATGGCTTTTTATCTAACAGAAAATCATTTTTGCTTAAAGAAAAATGATGTACCTGTTGCGCGGGAATATCCGGATGAGAAAGAAATAAAAAAAATGTGAGCAACCAAAATCCCGGAATTTTTCTGCAGATCATTTGTAAATTATTTTATTATAACACATGGTTTATTATAATAGAGAAATATTTTTCCTGCTTCATAAAAGTAAGAGCAATTCATTGAATTAATTGTTGCCAATCGTTTGCGTAATTTCTGAAATTTGGTATATATTACTGCGATGGACAAAAAACTGCCTACAATAAAGGAGATTGCCAAGCAACTGAACATTTCTGTGTCAACAGTTTCCAGGGCGTTGCACGATCATCACAGCATCGGGTTAAGAACAAAAATACTTGTGCGTGAACTCGCGAAAGAACTGCATTACGAACCAAATAAAACAGCCATCAATTTCAAGCAGGGGAAAACCTTTACCCTGGGTGTTATACTTCCCAATCTTTCTGAATCTTTTTTTTCATCGGCAATAAGCGGCATTGAGGATTACGCAAACACGCAAAACTACAATGTTCTTTTAGGGCAATCCCATGATGATAAGGAAAGAGAAATAAGGATTGTCGAGGCGATGAAAAACCAGCGTGTGGATGGCATCCTTGTATCTGTTTCAAAAAACACCACAAGTTATGCTCACTTCGAAATGCTGGAAAATTATAATATCCCGGTTGTTTTTTTC
>Ga0302280_1001593_pt1 | contig 18376 bp, 21 predicted proteins | sample III_Fen_E1_1_FD_198771 | JGI IMG/M metagenome (GOLD analysis project Ga0302280, IMG submission 198771) | Peat permafrost microbial communities from Stordalen Mire near Abisko, Sweden - III_Fen_E1_1 | ecosystem: Environmental > Terrestrial > Soil > Wetlands > Permafrost | place: Sweden: Abisko... | reverse complement strand
ACGATTTCGTGCTGGGTGGGTTTATTTATTGGAAAAAATTGTCTGAACCTTGATTGAAAAGATTAAAAGGATTAACCTGAAAATTCTCAAAAAACGCCATTTGGAGCAAACTGGCCCCTAATAATTGGAAAATTCATTTTATGAACAAGGTGGCAAAATCGCAACTGTCTATTTATTAGTGTGTTGTATTTTTAACCTCTTCCCGCCGGACTTTAAAAAAACGCTGTTTGGAGCAAACTGGCCCCTAATAATTTGGAAATAAATTACAATTTATTGTAAATCAGGTAGTTGATTTTCGCCCCCTATTTCCCCCTATTATAGGGGACATCTCGCGGGACAGCAGCCGTGAGATGCAAACGAAAAATGAAAAACGAAGAACGCTTTAGAAAGCGTGATGGATTTGAAAAATTGGAAGGTTACGCGATGGCGGCGTTTCCTCTTCACCCCTTATCTTTGTCCCAAAATAAAAAGAACTTTTACCAAAACCTAACACCCATTACCTAAAACCTGAATATATGAAACTCGTCTCATTTGAATACGAAGGCCAGGACAAAGTAGCCATCCTGTATAAAAGCAGGGTGTATCCTTTTTTTATTCTTAACCCCGCACTGCCACATAATATGGCAGAATTCCTGAACGCGGGAGAAGACGCTATGGAAATAGCAAAAACATATAACCAGCATATAATAAATGACGAGTCGAAATTTGAAGGTTTCGATTATCATAAATTAAAAATATTAGCTCCCGTGCCCCATCCAACTTCATGCAGGGATGGCTATGCGTTCAGTCAGCATGTGGCTACTGCCAGGCGCAACCGTGGGCTGGAAATGATACCGGAATTTGACCAATACCCGATCTTTTATTTTACAAATCATAATTCTATTATCGGTGAAGGGGATGTAGACCTGATGCCCGACCACTTTAAAAACTGTGATTTTGAATTGGAAGCGGCTATTGTGATTGGCAAAAAAGGCAGGAATGTCCGCGCGAAAGACGCAGATGCTTATATAGCCGGATATATGGTGATGAACGACCTGAGCGCCAGGGCGCTGCAAATGGAAGATATGAAGCTGAACCTCGGCCCCACCAAAGGCAAGGATTTTGCCACTGCCATTGGCCCATATATGGTTACCCCTGACGAACTTGAAGCCTTCATAGTACCTGCCAAGGAAGGGCATATTGGTAACCAGCATAACCTTACTATGCGCGCCTATGTAAACGGAATACAGGTAAGCGAAGGAAGCCTGGCTGATATGGATTGGACTTTTGCTGAGATCATAGAACGGGCAAGCTATGGAGTTGATATTTATCCGGGTGACGTGATAGGATCAGGTACAGTAGGTACAGGGTGTTTTCTTGAACTGAACGGAACGGGTTTGCTCAATGATAAAAACTACGAAATACAATGGCTGCAAAATGGCGATGTAGTAGAACTAACCATAGATGCCCTTGGCAGCCTGAAAAATAAAATGGTAGGAGTGGAGACGGATTATTCGATCATGGCGCTTAATCATAAATGAAAGTAGCAATAGTATTCGGGTCTGTAAGGACAGCAAGGCAGGGGCATAAGGCCGCTCATTTTATTCAGCGCCATACAGGCCAAATGGGTTGGGAAACTACACTTATTGACCCGAAAGAATACGTATTGCCTATGTTGGACCTGATGTACAAGGAAATGACAGACCCGCAACCTGTTTTCAAAGAGCTCCATAATATTTTTAACGAAGCTGATGGATTTATTTTGGTGACTGCTGAATACAACCACGGAATACCACCTGCCCTGAAGAACATACTTGACCATTACCAAAAGGAGTTCTTTTTCAAACCCGCTGGGATAGTTTCTTATTCAGGAGGGTATTTCGGTGGCGCAAGGGCAGTGGAGCAATTGCGAAGTATATGTGCCGAATTAGGAATGCCCGCTACCCCTATCGCTTACCATATCCCCAATATCGCAACCGCCCTCAATGAAGAAGGCATCCCGGCTGACCCGAAAGCAGAAGAAAGGGTAAAACGATTCCTCGTAGAATTTGAGTGGTATATGAAAGCCATGAAAAAAGGCCGTGAAGAAGGAACGCCATATTAGGCACTAAATCGCCTTATACATTTTTTTTACTTTTTCGCTTTGCATTTTATTCACGAGAACAAAAAGTTTGGTACCTGCCGCAAAAACCAGGTCGCCGGAAGGGTTTACAATATAGTCTCCTTCCGCATTTTTCTGGCCAATGATATTGCCGCCGGTATTTTCAGGAATTTTCAGGTCTTTAATGGCTTTATCCCGAAAATGGTGAGGTAAAACCGAATAATCAACTTCTTCAATATCAAAAGCATCATCACCCTGACCAAGAATATTGGCAAGGAATTCAATAACATCAGGCCGCATTACCAGCCCGGCCATGTGAGCGCCACCTATTTTGTCTGGCATTATTACATTAGTGGCCCCGGCAGCTTTTAGTTTTTTATCAGAATTATCATCCGATGCCCGGCTGATGATGGTGAGCTTTGGGTTCATAGCTCTTGCAGACAGGACGATGAAAAGGTTGTCTGCATCAGCTGGCAAAGCGCAAATAATAGCGCTTGCCTTCTTTATATTTGCTTTTTCAAGGGTTTCATCAAGCGTGGCGTCACCTTCTACATACAGCAGGTTTTCATCTTTTAGTCTTGTCAGGGCCGGTTCGTTTTTTTCTATGACTACAAAATGAAAACCGCGGGCTTTTAGCCGCGCAGCGGCTTGTCTGCCATTCCTCCCGAAACCACAGATCACTACGTGTTTTTCCAGTTTTGCAATTGCCGTATCCACCCTTCTCAATTTAAAATACCTGTTGATCTCCCCGCTTACAATCGTGGATGTCATAGTACTTAATGCGTAGGCAAATATACTCAAACTAATGATGATGAGAAATGCTGTAAATAGTTTTCCGGTAACGCTGAGCGGATGCACTTCTTCAAAGCCTACCGTGCCTACGGTAATGATAGTCATATAAAAGGCATCTACAAAATTGTAGCCCGCTACGATAATATACCCTACAGTGCCAATGATAACCACGGAGAGGATCAATCCTAACGCGATATAAATTTTTGATATGGGTTTAGCCTTTGCCAAAGTGTTTTACGATTCAGGTACAATATTAGAATTTTATGCGATAAGAAAGGTATAGAAGATTTTTATACCCAGGGAATATATTCGTTATTTTTCCCGTTTTATCGCAATGCCACTGGCTTCATAACCGTAATATGGGAATGTCCTGGGATCTTGGTAATTAAAAGCAGATACACGATAATTCTCGACAAGCGTATTAATTTTGAAATTGCTTATACCATCGGCCCCTAATTTTTTAGCGAGCCTGCAAATACTATCAGCAACATTTTGTGCGGTAATATTCTGAATGAGAAAAATTGTAGTATCAGTTTTAAAATTATCCAAACTATAGATAACATAATAATAATAATTAGGGATTGGCTTATTTACAACATTTGGAATCCATATAATATGTACTAATCCCAAAGTGGCACATTTTCCATTGTAACAATCTCCTCCAAAATAAAAACTATCCTTTTGATATTTATTGAAATCAACAAAAAAATCCTCAGCTCTTTTAGTTTTGTAATCCACTGGTTTGGAATTTATTATAATAGTTGGAATATTGGTGTTTGGTGTTTTTGGAATACTTGTTGTAAAAATATTTTCTTCGTGACATGCGGATAACGCAAATAATACCAACAGATACAATATCTTTTTCATAGCTTTTTTTATCAAAGCTATGCCCTGCTTATTAGAACGGCCTTAGAATAAAATTAGAAAAGGGTTAAAAAGCGCAATAGCACTATACACTTATCTCCACTGAAATAGGGCAATGGTCTGAATGTACAGCGTCATTATGGATACCTGCATCAAGTATCCTGTCTTTTAAGCCATTGCTGACCATGTTATAGTCAATACGCCAGCCTTTATTGTTGGCGCGGGAATTAAACCGCTGGCTCCACCAGGAATACATTATTTTTTCAGGGTGTTTTATGCGGAAACTATCATTAAAACCTGCTGCAATGAATTTGGTCAGCCATTCCCTTTCTTCAGGAAGGAAACCAGAGCTTTTGGCATTGCCTTTAGGGTCATGTATATCTATGGCCTGGTGGCATATATTATAGTCGCCACTGATAACAAGGTTAGGCCTTTTTGTAAGTAAATCCTTGGTATAACCAATAAAAAAATCGCAGAACTGCATTTTAAAGCCCTGCCTTTCCTCACCGCTAGTACCCGAGGGCAAATAAAGCGACATCACGCTTATGTCTCCAAAATCTGCTCTTATGGCCCTGCCTTCATCGTCATATGTTGTATCCTTTACACCGAATTCTACATGGTCAGGTATTTTTTTGCTGAGAATGGCTACCCCGCTGTATCCTTTTTTAAGCGCCGGGAATGCATAAATATTATATCCCAGGTCTTCAAAAAGTTTCTTTTCGATCTGTTCTTCCTGTGCTTTCAACTCCTGGAAACACACGACATCCGCATCCTGGCTTTTCAGCCAGCCCGGCAGGTCTTTTTTAATGGCAGCGCGTACGCCATTAAGGTTATACGATATTATTTTCATGGTTTAATATATTTAACAATCAAATAAGTTTCTCCTCCATAAAATACTTAATGATGTGCAATTTAATAAATTCTTCCTGGTCTTTATTATTCATTACCGGGAAAGGTTTTATTTGCTCCCAAACCGGCCAGCCTTCTTTGTCAAGGTGCTTTACGTTAAAATATCCATCCGGGGTCATTATAGTGCACAGGGCCAGGTTCATCAGGTCCTGTTTTTCCTCCTTAGTAAATTTGGTTTTTTTTGTGGCCAGTTCCCGGAGGCCTATCACAAAAAGAATGGCTTTTACATCCGCGTCTTTTTCAAAGCGGTTTTTCATGAATTCAAGCACTTTTTCCCATGCCTCGCCTACATTCAAAACGCCATCTTCCGTTAATTCGTAATTCATAATCTTTTCTTAAATTAGCCACAGATTCACAGATTTTTAAAAAATTAATCTGTGAATCTGTGGCATTTCTTTACCGTTTTTTAATCAATATTTCCGGGTTCCTTACCATCAAACTAAAATAGGGTTTGGCATCGCCAGTTTTTTCAAGGTAAAATGAAAAAGGCTTATTGAACTCGTATGTTTTCTTTGGCGCGGCAATATTTATCTGTGTAATTGATCTTTTTATTTTCCTTGCCGATGTCTTTAACTTATAGCGCTGCTCAATTAACTTTAAGTCAGAAGAAAACAAATTTCCTGGTATTTCATTCGCTTTAAAATCTTTTTGAAAGAAGAAATCAAGGCGTGGTATTTTTATCCGTTCATTATCAGGCATTGCATTTTTTGTAGCATGCTGAAAATATGCTTCTGCTTTTGCAAATTCCACTGAATCCGTCGAACTGATCCAGACAGCTTCATCGCCAGCCTCTTGTGAAATAACTTTAAGGGCAAAAACCTTTTTATCATCACTCAAATAAAATAATACGCCGCCATTCGGTTCTTTCCCGAATGCCGGGCTATAAAATACTGTTGAAACCGGTTGCCCTTCAAATAGCATAGTGTCATTTGTTTCAATAAAGGTAGTTGGCAATTGCAAATTCCTGAAAAGGTAAGTGAAAAGAAATGGTTGCCCGTCAGTAGCATATTTAAAATCAAGAGGTGGGTGGCTGGTCATTTTCTCTATCATTATTTTATCAAGAGTATCGCTAATCTCTTTTTGATAAACGCCACCCCATATTAAATAAAAACTATCAGGCGCCGGTGCACTATTGGAGATAATGCCATTAAAGATTTGTCTGTTATTTTTTTGAGAGGCGATAGCTACCAATGAGGAAGATATAAAGTTCTTACCTGCATCTTCTTTCATGCCGGGCAGCCCGAATACGGTATTATAGAGGCTATCGGCGGTGGCTGTAAGCCCCTGCTCCTGGTAGGGGGCCTGTGTGATGTAATAAATGGTATATATCACCATAAAAGATATAACTGCTGTGATAAGATATACCTGTAGTTTTTTAGCTGGTTGCATGTTAGTTTAGTTGATTTAAATAATTCAGTCCACCGATCTGCCTCATACCTTTTAAAGCATCATCACGGCGACTGGTAACCCATAGTGTTAAGTTATTGGCAGGATGCTCTATAGGGCTTGGCAGTATTGCTGCCAGGGTAGCTGCCTGCAAAGGTGTAATATCGCTGGCATGCCGGTGATAATATTTCTCGCTGGCAGCCTCTACGCCGAAAATACCATTTCCCATTTCCGCTACATTCAGGTACATTTCCAATATGCGTTTTTTGCCCCATATTGTTTCTATCATTATTGTAAAATACGCCTCCATACCCTTTCTCAGGTATGTCCTGGACGGGTAAAGAAATACATTTTTAGCCACTTGTTGTGAAATAGTGCTTGCGCCTTTCATTTTTGTTTTGTGCCTGCTATTATATTTTATAGCTTCTTTTATTGCCTTAATATCAAAACCATTATGGGTAGGGAAAGCTTGGTCTTCCGATGCTATAGCAGCTAATTTTGCATAGTCGGATATGTTTTTATAGCTGCGCCATTTGCATTTCAGGCTGAAGTCCCCTTTTGCCTCCATCGCCCGTTTCAGCATCAGCGGAGTGGTAAAAGGCGGAAACCATTTTAAGTAAAACGCATATAATGTGGTGCTAAGGAAGAAAAAGACAAAACCAATCAAAAAGAACCTCCCGGCCTTTGCCAATACCTTTTTAATTGCAGGTTTCTTCATTTTCACGCTTTTCAATATGGGTACAAAGCTAATGAAGAACTGCGAGAAGCGGTGATGGCCCGCGAGAAGCTACGCCTCAAAAATATTCTAAACAATAATCCTGCAATTTGGTTTTTCCTTATATTTGAATGTAAATAGACCTATATGAATAAGTATTATTTTGCCGTTTTGGTGTGCCTTTGCATGGTTGTTTCTCAATGTAAAAAAGCAGATACTACACCCCAAAGCCCCAGTGACATAGCTTCCGCCTCCCCATATATCAATGCCAATATTGACAGTGGCACTATAAGCCTCGCACCTGTTAACCAATATGAAGCAGCTTTAAATAACCAAACCCTTGGAGCATTAGCCCCTGATTCATCCACTGAAACATATAATTATTCAATTATTAGCATTACTTCTCTCAATAATTATATTGCAGCCATCTTTGCGGGTGATGAGGAGTTTTTCGGGAGTGGCAAACCGGCCGATAGCTCCTTTTATGGATATTTTAACCGCGGCCGGAAGAAGTTTTCCTTTGGCATACTTGCCACTAATTCTTATCATATAGCTTTCAACTGGATAGATAACAGCGGAAACAACTGGCAAAGCAATCCGCCTGCGGGCAGTGGTGGTAACCAGTCGGGTAGTAGTTTTGTAGTTGATACTTTCATTCAGACAAAACAGGACGGGAATACTGCCATAAAAATGCAGGCTCATTTCAATTGCAAAATATATTATAACGGCTATTCAAAGAAAGTAACTAATGGTACCTGCGTGATATATTTTGAAAACAAGTAGGGGGCATAAAATTTTAAGCCCTTACAATCAAGGCACTAAACTTTCTACCTGCACATCTCTTTCGATCTTTTTTACAAGGCCCTGCAATACTTTACCAGGCCCTGCTTCAATAAAATGGATACCCCCGGCTATAAACATATTGGTAATGGTTTGCGTCCATTTTACCGGTGCGGTAAGTTGAGCAATAAGGTTTTCCTTGATCTCTTCAGGCAGGTGCGTTGCATGAGCCGTTGCATTTTGATAAACCGGGCAAACAGGTTTGTAGAAGGTAGTTTCTGCGATTGCCTCTGCAAGCTCCGCACGGGCAGGTTCCATGAGGGGTGAATGGAAAGCGCCGCCAACATTCAGAATGATAGTTCTTTTGGCGCCAGCTTCTTTCAGCTTTTCGCAAGCAGCGTTCACGCCAGCCATTGAACCGGAAATAACTACCTGGCCGGGGCAGTTATAATTGGCAGCTACTACTATCTCATCTATTTGGTTGCAAATGTCCTCTACGGCATGGTCGTCAAGCCCAAGTACCGCTGCCATGGTTGAAGGTTCTGCTTCACAGGCTTTCTGCATAGCGTTTGCACGGGCTGCCACCAGCCTGAGAGCATCCTGCCACTCAAGCGCTCCGGTAGCCGCTAAGGCCGAAAGCTCTCCCAATGAATGTCCCGCTGCCATATCCGGCGCAAAGGCATTTCCTGCCGCCTTTACAAGCGCTATGGAATGTATAAAAATAGCAGGCTGGGTTACATTGGTTTGTTTCAGGTCTTCTTCTGTGCCTGTAAACATCACATCTGTGATATTGAAACCCAATATCCTGTTTGCTTCTTCAAACACGGCCCTTGCGGCTTCATGGTTATCATAGAGGTCTTTGCCCATGCCCGGGAATTGGGAACCCTGTCCCGGAAATATATATGCTTTCATATTTTTAGTTATCAGTTGTCAGTTAACAGGTATCAGTTTTTTTTTCAATTAAAAATTAAGAATTCAAAATTTAAAATTATTCCCCAAAGTATTCCACCGAATTCTGTTCCGTTTCAATTAGTTTCAGTGAATGTAGCGTGCCGCCTTTAATCCTGGGTTGCAGTTGCTTCCATATCTCGCTGATTATATTTTCAATGGAAGGCATTTTTCCATGCATAAAATCAACATCCAGGTTCAGGTTTTTATGGTCAAGTTTATTTATCACAACCTCTTTTATCAGGCCGCTCAGCACCTTCAGGTCTATGATGAACCCTGTTTCAGGGTCAGGGTTGCCTTTTACCGTCACATACAAGGTAAAATTATGCCCGTGCCAGTTCTTATTGGCGCATTTGCCGAAAACCTCCTCGTTTTTCTCATCGGTCCAGTCGGCCCTCGACAGCCTATGCGCTGCGTTGAAATACTCTTTTCTTGTAATATAGCAGGTAGCCAATTAATTTTAAATTTTAAATTACAGAAGGTAATAAAACTTTCTAATAATCCGGGGGCAAAGATACTATTCATTGCGGGATTAGGAAAGAGGGGTTATCTTTGTGCCCTTGTGGCAAAATTTAGGCAATGATAGTAATAACAGGGGCAGCAGGTTTTATTGGCAGCGCATTTGTCGGCAGGCTAAATGAGGAAAATATTGAGGATATTGTAGTGGTTGATGATTTCTTCAACCCGGAGAAGAATAAGAACCTGGCAGGCAAGAAACTTATCACCCGCATACACCGCGATATTTTTTTCCAGTGGCTGGAAGACAATTATGCCGGTGTTGATTTTGTTTTCCACCTCGGCGCCCGTACCGATACCACCGAGTTTGACATGCACCTGCTCAACCGCCTCAACCTACATTATTCCATACAGGTATGGGAAGCCTGTGTAAAGCACCAGATACCCTTGGTGTACGCTTCTTCTGCCGCTACGTATGGCGGCGGCGAATTTGGCTATGAAGATAATTACGACATTATAGATAAACTGCAACCCCTTAACCCTTATGGCATTTCCAAAAATGAATTCGACAAATGGGTTATAAACCAAACTGCAACCCCGCCATTTTGGGCCGGGCTGAAATTCTTTAATGTATATGGTCCCAATGAATATCATAAAGGCCGCATGGCCAGCGTGATATTACATGCGTGGAAGCAGATAAGCGAAACCGGAAAAATGAAACTGTTCCGCAGCCACCGGCCCGACTACATTGATGGCGGCCAGATGCGCGACTTTGTATATGTAAAGGACGTAACAAATGTGCTTTACTTCTTATATACCCATAAAAACCCTGGCATTTCCGGTATATATAATCTGGGCAGTGGAAAAGCCGAGACATTTTTATCGCTTGCCCATGGGGTGTTTCATGCCCTGGAAAAAGAAGAAAATATTGAATTTGTCGATACACCGGAAGATATACGCAATAAATACCAGTATTTTACCGAAGCAAAAATGGAGAAGCTTAGAAAAGCCAGGTATGTCCAACCTTTTTTCTCCCTTAAAGATGGGATAAACGACTATATAAAAGAATACCTGGTAAAAGGAAAATACCTATAGGGTGCCTTGGAATTTTTGCCCAAAAGATAAGGGCGCGGACGATATGAGAAATCCGCGCCCAATCAATAAAAACCAAACCAAATCGTTTTTATTTTCCACCACGCAGGTGTACCAATACCTGTTATTTTTGATTCTAATATTTATAACGCCAATCTCAAATAATTGTTCGCAGGTTAAAAGTTATTAACCTATGAATTTTCTAAGTTGATAAGGAAGAATAGCATGAAAGAGGGATTATTCAATAATTGCCCGAGCGATTTGTAAAAACAGGGGATATTTTTATCTGATTTACTTAAAAAAAATTCGTAAATATGCAGCATCAAAACCAATTAAGAATTTGAAAACGGCCATTTTTGCATTACTTTGCTTTTTGTCGTCATTCGCCTGCAAAGCCCAGGGGGGGATCGTTATGTATTTCTGTGGAGAGTACAAACATGGGAAAGAAATACATATTAGCTCCAGCTTCTCCGTTGGAAGCCTTACTGTTATGGTGAAATCGCAAAAAGCCATGCACCTTACTGATGTGCAGCTTGAGTTCGATAGATTCGATAGCGTAAAAAACGAATTTGTGCTTTACAAGAAATTTGATTTTTCCCTTGATCCGGAAGATGCGTATATCTGCTTTTCAAAGACTAAAGATAATGACCTTGTTATATCAGAACCTGGTATTTACAGGGTGGTTTTATTTAGTCAGCGGGACAAGGTAGTTACCAGCGCCCTTGTGGAAATAGTGCCGGCAAAAAGCAAGCGGCATAAAATGAAATGATTAAGATATAGTAATTGTGTAATTCACTATAAGAGTGCATTTGCAATAGACTGAATTTTTCTCATCAAAGGTATATGACTTGTTTATTTCCTCAAACTGAATATTTTTCTTCCGTCTCAGCTCCTTCCTCCATGTTTCATATCTTACCTCAGCAATAGATTTCGAATCCTCCTCATTATTGCCGCTCCCGGTAAATACTTCACTCAATATCTCGACTGTACTCATTTCCATATATCAATAGACTTCCAATTTTTTTGCAACGGCAAACTTATCACTAACAACATATTCTTAATATTGTTTATTTTAAAAATAGATGAGCGCCTTTCTCATGCAATCCGTTGCAAATATACAGCCAAGTTTGATAGTCTCTGTTATAAGAATGTCAATTTTTAGTAATCATCCAGATAAGAAATCCTTTTGTATTTTTATAGAAATTTGATTTAAAAGGATTTAATATTTTGAGGGCTTTACAATTGAAATTCTATTATAATTTATAATTTAATTTTGGCTTTTCGCATTAGTATTTCTTCCTTTACCCACACTTTTTCAAAAAAATAAAAAAGAAAAGGAGAGGGTTATGGAGTCCCTCTCCCTGGAGATGTGTGGGGGTAAGATTGATTGTTCCGTATATTTTCTTTCGCAAGGTAATTTCCCTTCTTTTTTCATCTATTGCCCTTAAACCTGCCCCTATAATACTAACCACCGAATGCCATACAAATTTTGCCACTTGCGTTTTGAAAAAAATATTAAAATGCAGGGGCAGGAAAAGGTCATTTAGTGCTTTTATCTATAATTTTTGATAAAGGTCTGAAGTATATACTTAAGGAAGAAATATATTATCCGAATGACGGGAAATTTTATCCGAACGGAGAATAATCGGGGACAGATGAGACTATGCGGATATATAAACGGAAAACAGAAAGGGTATATCCGGACGTAGTTTTTTTATTTCTCAATTACGCAATTGCTGAACTGAACCAACACTCCGCCTGAAGTAATATCAGATTCGGTACCCACGTACCTGCCTTTTAATTTTACTTCATCCCCTTTCTTAAAGCCTTTTACATCTTTACTATAATTGTCTAAAAATGAACATTGCATAGTGGCATCCCCGTTAGCAAAGAAGACATCAGCATTGCTTTTGCCAACTGATATGTGGTCTATAGAGCCGGATATCTCAAAAGTAGTATCTATAAATTTTGTATGCGGTTTATCAGCATCCCCTTTTACTTTGGCCATAAACTCTTCAGCAGTAAAGCTTTTTGCTGCTTCTACCTTGGAAGCGTCTGTTTTATCCCTGTTTATTACTTTATTCCAAACCAGTAGTGCGGCTGCCCCAATGGCTAATATTATAAGCAAAATCTTTAAAAATAAGCTAATTCTCTTCATTTTAATGTTAAATTAATGTTGCAACAGGTAATTTTGCAGGGTTATTTTTTGCGAAAAGTAAGTATTTTTTATGATAAAACTTAAATTCCGATATTATCGTATATTTTTGCACAATAAAATTAAAACTTAATTGCCTATTGAATGATGTTCTACGAAACTGTACCCCGTAAAAGCAATCAAATTTCTAAATTTTTATTTTTTGGCATACTGTTGGCAATTTCAATCTGTATGACCAATTCCTGTACCTATAACAAGTTTTCTCCCCCTGCTTCAAGCGGTTGCACAGCTACCGATACTACAAATGTGAGCTATTCAAAGCAGGTGGCCCCGATTATTATTGATAATTGCTTTACTTCTCAAAATTGCCATAATGGGCCAAATTCATTCAGCCCTTACAGATATGACAGCTATGCCAGCCTGCAAACGTTCTTAAACACTTCCAGTTTCCCTGAAGGTTCAACAACATTTGTTAATTGCATAAAACAAACAGGGGGCAAATATCCTAATATGCCCCTTACCGGTAATAAACTTTCAAACTGCGATATTAGTATCCTTGTTAACTGGATAAACGAAGGGTATCCCAACAATTAAAATAAGTAATAATTAAAGCCATGAAAAAATTAGTTTTTTGTATTATCGCGTCTGCCTTATGTGCGTTTACCATGCAGGATAATAGCCTGTATATTACCCGTGATGCCCATGTTTGGTTCCTTTCCCAGGCACGGCTTGAAAATATAGAAGCCCATACCCACCAGGGACAGTCTTTAATAAACATCAAAACCGGTAAGATTGCTTTTAGCATCCAGGTCAAAAGCTTTGAATTTAAAAAAGAACTCATGCAGGAACATTTTAACGAACGCTATATGGAAACCGATAAATACCCGAAAGCAACTTTTGAAGGAAGTATTACAAATATTGGCCAGTTAGACCTTTCTAAGCCGGGAAATTATACAGGAAATGTGGAAGGCGACCTCACTATGCACGGAGTTACCAAACATATGAAAGCCACAGCGGCAATTGTAGCTGCTAACGGTTCTATTTCCGCAAAATCTGTTTTTAAAATTACCGTTGCTGAATATAAAATAGAAATACCTGAGCAAAAAGCAGATAATATAGCGCCAACACTTGATATAAATGTTGAAGCCACTTATACACCTAAACAATAGACATGTATGAAGTATATAATTTTACTTACTTTATTTTCGGTTTTCGGATGTCAGGCTTATAGCCAGGGTGATCTTTTAAGCCAGTTAGATTCCGGACAAAAGCCTGTTACTAATTATGCTTATGCCGCTTTTAAGTCGACCAGGGTAATAAATGCTGAATCCTTGGAGAATGATGCGGCCGGTGTATTGGATTTCAGGATATCGCACCGGTTTGGGGCGTTAAATTCCGGGCCTGATGGTTTATGGGGCCTCGATGCTGCGAGTTTGCGGATCGGGCTCGAATATGGTATAACCCGGTGGCTTGAAGTAGGGCTGGGTATCAATGCCCCTCAAAATCTTGCTGATGGTTTCGCAAAAGTAAAAATTCTGCGGCAAAGCAGAGGGGCTATAAATATGCCGGTTACTGTGATTTATTTTGGTGGCATTACTTCTGCCTTACCGCCACAGCAAGCTTATACGGGAGAATATAACAACTACACAAACCGCCTGACCTATACCAACCAAATTATTATTGGAAGAAAGTTTAGCGAGGCATTTAGCTTTGAAGTGCTTCCTACTTTTATTCACCGAAATGTGGCTGCAGATACCCTTCCTAACCAAAATGATGAAACTGCTGTCGGCGTAGGCGGCAGATGGAAATTTGCCAAATCATTAGCTCTCAATGGCGAGTATTTTTTTGTTACGTCAGGAAGGGTGCCAAATACATATAATTCAGCCTCCATAGGTTTGGATATTGAAACCGGTGGCCACGTTTTCCAACTTTTCGTTACTAATTCTCCCGGAACAGTGGAGCCGGAATTCATTGGCCAAACACCAAACCGCTGGAGAGATGGCGGCATCATTTTTGGCTTCAATATTTCAAGGGTATTTACTATTGTAAATAAGGATTATACAGGGAAGTATTGAAAGATTAACCCCTAAGTTTCACTTTCATCATCTGCCTTTCTACTACCGATTTAGCTATGCAGGCAGCTACATCCGTAAAGCCTGTGCCCGCAAAACATTCTTTTAGCTTGTTTTCATTCACATCTATCCGGTATAGAATAGCAAGCAGCCTGTTGTAATCTTTGTCAAGCAAGTACTCGATGACCGGAGTGAGCTTCTCTACTGCCTCACGGATAAAATCCTCTTCTGTTTTTTTATCCGGCACAATGAGCTCATAGTCAAATGTTTTAGAAAGCAACTCTACTACCGGGCCATACTTTTCTTCCATTTTGCTTGCCTTTTAGGTTTTTAAATCGTAATATTGCAACAATATTGCAAAAGTAGTTTGATAATGTCGAGAAGACAAATTATTTTAATATCCGTTTTTACCTTCATCTGCATGAACCTTTGGGTATCCATACCAGGGAGTTATGCTGCAAAGGTAAAAGGCCAGCCGGGTACATCAATAAAAACAAATGAAGATGCAAAAAGTTCGTCCTTTATTAGCAACTATTCCGAGATGCTGGGCGTGGCGCTTGACAGCTGCTGCAACCGCAAATTCATTGCCAGTGTAGCCGAATGGCTTGGCACGCCATACAGACGCGGTGGCCTTAGCAAAAAAGGCATAGACTGCAGCGGTTTTGTTTCTTATATCTACAAAGAAGTATTCAATATAAAACTTGCCCACTCATCTGCCTCTATGATCTTCCAGATGAAAACACGGGTAAAAAAAGCGGATATTCAACCCGGAGATATTTTGTTCTATAAAATTCATGGCAAACGTATTTCTCACGTAGCCATTTACCTTGGCGATTATAAAATTATCCACGCCTCTCCCGAGCGTGGCATAGTAGTGGATGATATCCGCGAACCATACTACGTGCGTCATTACTACACAGCCGGTAGGCCGGAATAAATAGTTATGGAGATTGTTCATCTATAGGTTCTTAGGCATTTATTTTGTTACTATCAATACTTTCTAAGATAGCTGGTGCTTTGACTCAGCACTCAAATGTAAGGTTAGCAGTTTTGATATTAATTTAACCTGAAGTGAAAAAAGTGAACCGGCTTTTTAATGATGAATACATAATATTACTATTAGGCGAAGGCCGCAATCAATTAACTCCATAAAAAAAGGGAAGCTATTTAACTTCCCCTTTTTTGTTCTCTTTATTCTTTATTAATCTTAAGCATAGGTTGTTGGTTTTAACTAACGGCTAAAACCCAATACCCAATACCTCAAACTATTTACCTCACCACCATAAATTTCCCTGCCGAGATCTGATTGGCGTTTTGTATTTTTATTGAATAATATCCTGCCGGTAAGTTCTCGATTGGCAGTTCATATCCGCTGCCATTGAAGTTTACCTGTTTTTGCATCATTTCTCTTCCAGTTACATCAAAGATGCTTACTGTAGCTTCTCCGTCCTGGCCGGTGATGGTGATATTATTGTTTGCAGGATTAGGATAGAGGGAAATATTCTGTACTACAGGCAGGTTTTGAATACCGGTTGCAGTACCAACACTTATTGCCCTAACAACATAATTTCCGCTGTCAACGACAAAAATAGTGTCCTGGGCAGCATTGAAAGCCATTTGTGCCACACTCTGAAAACGGGCGCTTGTACCAGATGCGTTTTTCAATGAACAGGAGCCATTAGGGTCTCCCGCGAATGTAGAGAGGGTGCCGCCGGAAGCATATTTCACGATCTGGCAACCTACAGCCACATAAATTATACCCGAATTGCTCCTCAATATAGAATTTGGTGAATAAGCTACCTGAAAGGCGTTGGCCCCCTGCGTATTAGCCAAAGTAGATACTTTACCATTTGCTATTTCCCTTATTCCGTTCCCCGAACCATCTGCAACATAAATATTACCACTGGCAGTTATAGTCAGGGCGCCCGGGTTTGAAAAATAAGCATCACTTAATGCACCATCTACATCACCGGAGATACCAGTGCTTTGAACGGCGCCGTAGCCTGATGGGCCAGGATGCCCTACTACAGTACTTACAGTAAATTTACCATCGGTTAAACTTATTTTCCGAATGGCGCTGTTGCCCTGGTCTGCTACATAAAGATATTTTCCCTGGGAATCTATGGCTAAACCTGTAGGGTAAGAAAATACAGCATATGCCCCGATTGTGTCGCGGTAGTTTGGATAAGTAGTTGGTGCATTGCTTCCCATTCCGGCGATGATAGTATCGTAAGAATTTTTGCCTGTACTAATAAAAGCGCTGATTCTTCTCACTGCGCTGTTAAGATAGTCAATAAAATAAATATTGTTATTTGCATCAGCCACCATACCAGTGTTGCCTGCAGTGCCACCACCGGTACCGCCAACGCCACTACCATTTGTGAAACCCTGGGTAGAGCCGCTGCCTGCACGTGCATAAGATAAACCTTTATGAAAAACATAAATATAATTCCCAAGATTATCGCCTACATACATATTACCTTTTTTATCAATGGCTATTCCATAAGGAGAGAAAAAGGAAAAATCTGCTAAGGAGGTGCCATCCAAACTACTACCGTTTGCACCACTGGCATCCTGGCCAATGTAGGTGGTTACGGTTTGGCCAAAAGACATACTGAAAAATATCATTGCCAATGGCAGGAGTAAAAATTTCTTCATCATTTCTTAATTTTTTATATTTTACTTTGCAATTATAGCGCTTTTTCAAGATAAACGGATATAATCTTCTCTAATGTTTCAGGGTTATTCTCTGTTTTCGTGCCGTCAAAGTCCTTTCCCATTACTATTTTATACAGTTCCGCATAGCGGTTTGCTATATTTTTTACTACTTCCGGGGTCATTTCGGGTATGGTTTCACCTTCCCTGCCCTGGAAGCCATTTTCCATTAGCCACTCCCGTACGAATTCTTTTGAAAGCTGCTTTGGGGTAACGCCGGTTTCAATGGCCTCGTTATATCCTTTTGCGTAATAATACCTTGATGAATCAGGGGTATGTATCTCGTCTATCAGGGTTATCTTTCCGTTCAGTATCCCAAATTCATATTTGGTATCAGCCAGTAACAAGCCCCTTTCGCTGGCATATTCCTGCCCTTTTTTGAATAAGCGGAAAGTATAATCTTCCAGTTGCTTATATATATCAGGCGCTACCAGCCCGAGTTTCAGTATTTCTTCTTTTGAAATATCCTCGTCATGGCCTTCTTTGGCTTTTGTGCTCGGAGTAATCAAAGGATTTGGAAACGCCTGGTAAGGCTTCATTCCGTCTGGCATTTTTTCGCCGCAGATTATTCTTTTCCCTAATTGGTATTCCCGTAAAGCATGGCCGCAGAGATAACCGCGTATCACCATTTCTATGGCAATGGCTTCACATTTATAGCCAACTGAGACACGGGGGTCCGGCATACCGATTAGCCAGTTGGGTACTATATCTGAAGTTAATTTCAGGAAATGGGCGGCAATATCACTGAGCATGGCCCCTTTGCCGGGAATAGGTTCAGGCAGTATATGGTCGAAAGCGGAAATGCGGTCAGTAGCTATCAGCACAAGGTATTTATCTTTGATTTCATACACATCCCTTACCTTGCCGCGATAGAATCCCGTTTGGCCGGGAAAGTGAAAATTGGTTTCTTTCATTGTTAGGGAAAGTTATTAAGTTATTGGTTTATTAGTTATTAAGAGATTGCAGGCTTGACCAGCAATCTCAATTAAAATAACATACTGCAAATCTACTTTTTTTTCACGAACCACTATTCACAGGCCACTAATCACTTTTTACTCCACTTGTTTAAACTGCTCATAAGCATTTACTATGCTTTTTACAAGTTTGTGGCGGATAACATCATGAACTGTAAGTTCAGTAATGTCTATGCCTGGTATCCCTTTCAAAATATGGATAGCATTCAGCAGGCCCGATTGTTGTTTTTTTGGCAGGTCTATTTGTGTCAGGTCGCCTGTAATGATGAATTTGGCATTAGGACCCATTCGTGTCAGGAACATCTTCAGTTGTGTATGTGTGGCATTTTGCGCTTCATCGAGAATTACGTAGGCATGATTCAGGGTGCGCCCGCGCATAAAGGCAAGCGGCGCAACTTCTATGGTGCGGTTCTCCATGTACATTTTCAGTTTTTCGGA
>Ga0302280_1001591_pt1 | contig 18384 bp, 16 predicted proteins | sample III_Fen_E1_1_FD_198771 | JGI IMG/M metagenome (GOLD analysis project Ga0302280, IMG submission 198771) | Peat permafrost microbial communities from Stordalen Mire near Abisko, Sweden - III_Fen_E1_1 | ecosystem: Environmental > Terrestrial > Soil > Wetlands > Permafrost | place: Sweden: Abisko... | reverse complement strand
TCTTATCTTTTCCCCATAGGCAAGCTATCATACCTGGAACTGAACTATAACTTGAATTATTCAGTTACCAACAACAATACGCAGGATAAGGCCCTTGATACCTTAAACAACGTATTCGAGCCCGATAGTGCGTTAAGCAACCTGTACAATTATACCTTTACCACTAACCGGGTTGGGATGAATTACCGGTTCATCCAAAAAAAATACAACTATACGCTCGGCGTCGGGGTACAGGAAGCCGATCTGAACGGCAACTCACCGGCGCTGGTTAACAGCGGCACGCATGTTTCGGCATTTGACCTGATCCCGACTGCCCGGTTTGTTTATAATTTTTCGCGCAGCAGAAACTTCAGCGTGAATTATAACGCATCAAGCAGCGCACCCAGCTTCACCCAATTGCAACCGGTGACAAATTTTTCGAATGCGCTTTACCCGGTTCAAGGCAACCCGCTTCTTGGCCCGCAGTACACCAATAACTTTTCAATCAGGTATAATAATTTCAGCTTTCAAACAGGCGACATATTTTTTGTAAGCATTCAATACCAGGCCATCGCAAACTATGTTGCAACCAATTCCATTACCTATCCGCGGCATTTTGCACCTGATACCGCCTTTGACAATACTATCCTGACTAAATACGTGAATACTAACGGGTATAATACCACTTCGGCACAGTTAACCTATGCCAAACCTATTGATAACCGGAAATTTACTTTTTACTTTCGCGGCACGGCCACGTATGCCAATAACGTAGGCTTTTTATCTAGTATTGATCCAACCACGGATGCCGAAACCACGCAGAAAAACATTTCGAAAAACCTGCAGTTTACGCCGCAATTCCAGTTCAGGGTGGATATACCCGACAAAATAGACGCGCAGTTTTTAACCAATTATGCCATCAATAATACCACTAACTCGGTTCAGGATTCGCTGAACAATCCGAGCCGTTTTGAAACCTGGAACATTGGCGTAAACGGAAAAAATTATTTCGGCGACTGGACTTTCAGTTATGACTATACGCATGCCACCAACTATGGGTATGCGGCAAGCTTAAAAGTAACCAATCCAAATATATTAAACCTGTACGTAGAGCGCAGATTTTTGAAGGACCACCAGGCGACCATACGCGTGTCGGCATTCGACCTGTTTAACCAAAATACGGGGTTTACTTCATCGGCCAATGCCAGTTCGATCACCGAATCGCGTGTTAACCGGCTGGCGCGCTATTATTTAGCCACCTTTACGCTTAGGCTGGAAAAATTTGCCGGTAAAAAGCCGGATCAGTTGCCGGGCATGCGTGGTTTCAGAAATGGCGGCGGGCCTGGCGGCGGCGGTCGCGATGGCGGCGGGCCGGCGGGCACACCCGAATAATACCGGGTTAGCGGGAATGTCGCAGGGTTGACTCACCCTCCCAGCTGTGTTGGGGACTGGTAGAACCTCACTTCCCGCGGCGAAAAAACGGCAGCTGCATTATTTTGATAATCAGTTATTTAAAACTCAAATAAAGATAGCTGATCTGTAGGTTTTTCCTCTCTTACTTTTGCCTGGGGCTCATTAAAATTGGAAAGTGATATCCCCAGCAGCCTTATCTTTTTATCTTCCACCTCCGTTGCCGCCAGTAACCGTTTGGCTGTTGCACTGATGGTATCCAGGTCATTCAGACCGGCTGGGAAGGACTGGTTGCGGGTGATCTGTTTAAAATCGCTGTATTTTATTTTTAGGGTGATGGTACGTCCTTTTAGCTGATGGTTTTGAAGCCTGTTGCAAACAATTTGCGCAATTCTATCCAGTTCCGGTTCCATTTCCTCCAGCGTGGTCAAATCATAAGCAAAGGTATCTTCGGCAGCCACCGATTTAGTTTCGCGGTCGGGTTGTACCTCGCGGTTGTCTATTCCGCGCACAATCTGGTAATAAAACCGCCCTGCTTTGCCAAATTGTTTCGTCAGTTCATCTTCCGCCAGTTTTTTCAGGTCCCCGCCGGTATGCAGGCCCATACCCTTCATTTTTTGAGCGGTAACTTTGCCTACGCCAAAAAACTTTTCCACCGGCAGTGTTTCCATAAAGGCTTCGATGGATGACGGGCCTATAAAAGTCAACCCATCCGGCTTTTTCATGTCCGATGCCGTTTTAGCTACGAATTTATTGATGGATACGCCGGCCGATGCGGTAAGCTGCAGCTCATCCTTTATGGCTTGCTTTATTTGCTTCGCGATCTCGATGGCCGAACCGATGCCGAGCTTGTCGGTCGTGACATCCAGGTAAGCCTCATCCAGCGAAAGCGGCTCGATCAAATCCGTATAGCGGCTGAATATTTCGCGTATCTTTTGCGAGGCCTCTTTGTAGGCCGCAAACCGTGGTTTTACAAATATGGCATGTGGGCAAAGCTGCACCGCCTGCCTGGATGACATGGCCGACCGCACCCCAAACTTACGCGCCTCGTAGCTTGCCGTGGCCACCACTCCCCTGCCCGTTGGCGGGCCGCCTACTACCAGCGCTTTGCCACGGTATTCCGGGTTATCGCGCTGCTCAACAGACGCATAGAAGGCATCCATATCGATATGGATGATCTTGCGGAGGGGTTGTTGAGCCGGCTTTTCCATTTGAGGCGTGGATATGCAAATATAAGGGTCGTCAACCAATACAGGGAATATGGACTTTCAGGCGAAGATCAGGGATCCAGCAATTTTTTTTAAAACTATTTGGAATATCGATAAATTAATAATTAGCTTTATACCAACAAACCTGAGTACTAAACCCGTTAACCTAAGTTTTTAACAGAAACAAAATATGATAACCTTAACCAAGTACGGCAACGCCGATGCCGCCGTTATTAAATTGCTTCGTGCACTTAAAATTTTGGTCGACCGCGAAACCATTACCGCCGAATTAGACAAGCACCCGGATTACCCGAGTTTGCTGGCAGTAAGTGATGTATTAACCGCCTTCAACGTTGAAAACGTTGCATGCCGTATGGAATTTGAGGAACTGGGCGATGTCCCGCTACCTTTTTTGGCCCATGTGAGAACCAATGGCGGAGATCTCGTGCTGGTTAAAAAGATCGGAAATGGCTATTATCATCTTGCCAGTGACAAATGGGAGAACCACAAAGTAAGCGCCGCTGAATTTAAGAAAATGTACAATGGCGTTGTACTCACTGCCGAAACATCCCGAGAATCTCCATCGGCTAAAAACGGCCAAAGCTTTTTTAAGCAGCTAAAAGCCCCTGCCTTATTTGCCGGTGCGTTGCTGGTACTCGCCGTAGCGCTTGTATTTCATAGCGAGTATATACGGGCCCTTAAGTGGCAGTCTGTGCTCCTTACATTGTTTAAAACCACGGGGCTATTCACTTCCATCCTGCTCCTGGTTCAATCCATCGATAGCAATAACCCTTTGGTACAGGTGCTTTGCCAAACCCAGGGAAAAACAGATTGCAATGCCATACTATCTTCCAAAGCAGCCAAAGCTTTTTGGGGATTCAGTTGGAGCGAAATCGGTTTCTTTTATTTTGCCGGCACCTGGCTGCTGCTGCTCTTCGGCGGCAATTCGCCGGCAGTGTGGCAAAGCATCGCATTGCTAAACTTCATCAGCTTGCCCTACACGTTCTATTCCATTTATTACCAGTGGCGGGTTGCCAAACAATGGTGTGTATTGTGTTGCACCGTGCAGGCGGTTTTGTGGCTGGAGTTTATTACCATAGCGCTATTAAACCCCCTATCCTTTGGAGAAGGTTGGGGTGAAACTTCCGCGCTTAGTGCTATCTTCCTGTGCCTTCTTACTCCCGTAATTTTATGGCTAACTCTTAAACTGCTTTTTTTAAAGCTACAACAGTTGCAGCCTCTAAAACAACAGTTGCGCAAGTTTAAATATAATGCGGAACTGTTTAACAAAATACTTACCGAGCAACCTAAATTCACCCTACCCGATGAAAGTTGAAGTATTGTGCTGGGCAATACCGAAGCTCAAAACATCATTACTATGGTAAGCAATCCCTATTGCCCGCCCTGCTCAAAAACGCATAAACTACTGGATGACTTGCTAAACGAGCGCTCTGACTTGCAGGCCCGTATAGTGTTTACCGCCAATAACGACGAACGTGACCGCAAAACCCCAATCACCCGCCACTTGATGGCCCTTAACGATGCGACTGACAAAGCCACCATAAAACGGGCCCTGCACGATTGGTACGAACAAAAACAGAAAAGCTACGAAGCATGGGCGCACATTTATCCCGTTGAATTGAAGGAAAGCGGGTTTTACAAAATTGATAAACAGCACGATTGGTGCGAAATGGCGGAAGTTACCGCCACACCCACCTTGCTGCTGAATGGGTTTCGTCTGCCAGAGCTATACCAACTTGCGGATTTAAAATATATGATGGAATAAATAGTAATAATGGCTTAGATGTTCGGCCATTGGCGAGATAATAATATCGGCGATAACAGCCAGCCAATTAAGTAAGCTACGATACCTTTCTGCAGAAAGTAAGGAGCATGCACTTTAATATATGCCGTTCATTATATGTACTTCCCGATGCATGGTTTTGGGATAAATCAAATTATTTGTTTTAGTTAAATTCTTAAATTCAATGTTATGAAAACAGAAAAATTAAGCCTAAAAAGCATTAAAAATGTGCTAAGCAGGGCTGAGATGAAGAAAATTATGGCTGGGAGTGGTGGAGGTAACTGTGCCGGAGGCAACGCGACATGTGGATGGGTTGACGGCCTCTTCGTGACTTGTTGTGCCGGGTTTTCTTGCTTCCCCTACGGCGGGGGCCAATACGCTTGTGAGATGTAGTTAGATTTTTAATACCACTTATGCTGAATAGGTTAGGTGGTATTAATTCTGTTATCGCGTTTACAAGGTTATTTTCTAAAAAAATGCTTCATCGGCTTTGATCAGCATCACTGTAATTATCGGCAATAATAAAAAATCGGATTATGAAAAAGTTACGTTTTATGTTTTTTTCCTCTATCGTATTATTTCCCGCCATTTCTTTTTCTCAAATTGCCGTTTTAAGGAATGCAATAGCGGATAAATTACAAATTCGGTTGACTAAATTTATTGCTGAAAAGGCCTACCTCCAATTTGATAAACCCTTTTATGCCGCTGGCGATACCATTTACTTTAAAGCCTATGTAACCAAAGGTGAGAATCACCAATTAAGCGATTTAAGCGGTGTATTACGTGTGGATTTGATCAATGCCGAAGGTAGGATCGACCAATCCATAAAACTACAATTAGATACTGGTATAACTTGGGGCGATTTTGCTTTACCCGACTCCCTTCCGGCCGGTAATTACCGCGTAAGGGCATATACCCAATGGATGAGAAACGAGGGTGAAAATGACTTTTTTGAAAAGACAATGGCTATTGGAGCCGTTAAGCCTGCAAAAATTCCAGAAAGTCTGGTAAAGCAACCGGCGCTAAACCTGAAACCGGATATTCAATTTTTGCCCGAGGGGGGGAACTTAATAACGGACATCAATACAAAAGTCGCGTTCAAAGCCACCGGACCGAATGGATTAGGCATTGAAGTAAAAGGGATTGTTGTTGAGAATGATAATAAACAAGTTGCATCATTTGCATCAACGCACTTGGGCATGGGTTCTTTTACCTTTACCCCTTCCGAACGAGATACCTATTCGGTAAAAATTACCTGGCCAAACCGCGCACCGGATATTATCAATTTGCCCAAAGCCCTGAAGGAAGGAATTACCATGTCTGTAAACAACGAATCATTAGCAAAGGCAACAGTGAACATTAAAACAAACCCGGTATTTTTTGCGCATAACAAAGGCAAGGCATATACCCTGCTGATATATTCGGGCGGACAAATCGCCACAGTGGATTGCCAGTTGGATAGCCCTCAAATTAAACTCGACATCTTAAAAAGAAAGCTGCACACAGGTATTGCGACGGTAACACTGTTTTCGTCAACCAATGAGCCATTGTGTGAAAGATTATTCTTTGTTCAGAACTACGACCGGCTAAATATCGATGTCAGCAGTAACAAAAGTGCCTATTCCCCGCGCGAAAAAGTAAACGTTAAGATAGGCGCTCGAAACCGGAAAGGCGAAACCGCCGAAGGCCATTTTTCGGTTGCTGTGATAAATGAAGCCACCGTGCCCGAAAGCGATGTTAATGCCGATAATATCTTGTCGTATCTGTTGCTCACATCCGACTTAAAAGGTTGTGTCCAGCAACCTGACTATTATTTTGCCGATACCAGCGCCGTTGCACGGGAGAACCTTGATAATTTAATGCTTACCCAAGGCTACCGGAAATTTGAATGGAAGCAGGTGCTGGATACTGAAAAACACACTTTAACCTACCAACCAGAACAAAGCTTAACCATCGCCGGCCGTGTGGATAATTTATCCAACAAACCTGTTGCAAGCGGCATGATTAATCTTATACCTTCTAAAGGCGGCAGAATGCTAACCGCTTTGACAGATAGCAAGGGCTTATTCCGTTTTACAAATTTATCTTTCATCGATACCGCACATTTTGTATTAAGTGCGGTGAACAATAAAGGAAAGAATACAACTAAAATCACGTATTTTAATGAAAAAAAAGAGTCAATATACCCGTTGATAAATAAGTTGCAAAGTTTACTTCAACAAAATGATACAATACCTGGGATATATGTCATGAACGACAAAATTCAGCAGCAGGAGTTAACGAATTACATTAGTCACAAGGCAATAATGCTGAAACAGGTCAATATTCACTACAAGAAGCCCGACAATCAATATCGCACACAAAGTTTAGCTGGAGCAGGCAACGCAGACCAGATATTGCATGCGGATGAAATCGGACGGATAAGCGGCCCCCTTACTACGAGCCTCAATGGTCGATTACATGGTATTGTTTTTCAAGGACGTGACTTTCAAAAACAACCGTATCTAGTAGGCTTGGGTAGCGGCCCAATGTACGTAATTATCGATGGTCAGGAGGGTGCAGATATTAACTCCTTAAACGCGGAAGATGTGGAAACCGTAGAAGTCTTAAAATATAGTACCACGTCAATTTACGGAAGCGCGGGTGGTAACGGCGTTTTGGTCATTACTACCAAACAGACAAGGCAGCTTGATCCGAGAGACATTGCCTCAATAGGCGTGTTACCCATAAGCGTAATGGGGTTTTATAAAGCCCGCGACTTCTATTCGCCCAAATACGATAACCCGGCAGCGCTAAACAGCAAACAACGCGACCTGCGCTCCACCATTTACTGGAACCCCGAAATACAAACTGATAAAGATGGCAACGCATCTTTTGATTATTATAATGCCGATGGCACGGGTACCTATAAAGTGACTATTGAGGGCATTGATAAGGATGGCAATATTGGCAGGCAGGTTTACCGGTACGAGGTGAAATAAATAGGATGAAAAATGAAAAAAGCATCGCTTTACTTACCTGTTACATTGGCAAGTTCCCCTGGTATTTCGATTATTTTGTGCATTCATGCCGTTTCAATTCATCGGTTGATTTTTATATTATTTCAACCGATGGTACGTATAAAAAACCTTTGCCGCCTAACGTTAAACTGATAAAAAAAACGCTTGAAGACATCAACCTGTTAGCGGGAGAAAAATTAGGCTTTACCGTAAACATCAATAATGGCTATAAACTTTGTGATTTTAAGCCGGCCTACGGATTGATCTTTGCCGACCTGCTGACCGGATATGATTTTTGGGGCCACTGTGATGTCGATATCATTTTTGGCAATATACGCAGCTTTATTACTGATGCTTTGTTGGAGGAATATGACCTAATCAGTGTGAGGCCCGATTGGATACCCGGGTGCTTCCTGCTGTTTAAAAACACTTTAAAAATGAACACGCTTTTTATGCATAGTAAACACTATAAAAAAGTGTTTAGCAGCAATGTGCATTACTGTTTTGACGAAACGAATTTTGCCCATGAGGCATTTGAAGAAGGGAAAACTTACCATGAGGTAGCAACCGAAATAGAAAGCATGATGCACGTGGTAAAAAAGACGGAAGAAGCAGGCTATATAAAACCTTATTTTGATTTACATATAGTTGAAGGAATTCCCGGTAAACTGAAATGGGAAAACGGCGTTTTAACTTACCGCAATAAATATGAGGTTTTATTGTACCATTTAATCCGCATAAAAAAGAAGATGCGCCCAATGGGGATTGATCCCATTCCGGACATTTTTACCATCAGCCCAACAAGGATATATCACAAGAAGAATTCAGAAATTACATTAACAGTTGACTGACACGTTTTTTATGGGAAAAATAGTGAATGTGCCGCTGCCATTAAATTTGTCTGATAAGGACAAGCAGCTATATGAGCCGTATTTATCCTATGAGTTGATTTCGACCAAAGTAAAAAAATTTAGAAATGTTTTCGTGGGATTTTCTGGCTTTTGCATGAATAATAAAGGGTTGATAAAGGAATGCCATCATGATTATTCGTTCCAATACGATTATTATCTGAATGAGGCCGCCCAATATTACTATGCTGCAACGGATCATCCGGAAAATCTAATCACTTTAGATAATAACAATGTATACCTCGCTGTTCATCATCCATGGTTTAACTATTACCATTGGATATGTGAATCAATATTTAGGCTATGGTTGGTACGAAAGCAGTTGGATAGTCTTATCCTGCTTTTACCCGAACACTATAAACATGCTGATTTTATTATGGGTTCACTTGAGCCATTTAACATTAAGCATATTTATTACATCCCCAATGGAAAAAGCCTGCTGGTTAAGAATCTTTGCCTGCCTCAAATCAAACCCATTTGTGATTCCTATAATGCAAGGCATCTAAAACAAGTGAGCAGTTTTTATAGAAATTATGTTTGGTTGGAAAAGAAAATTTCGGTCAACACAATAGATAAACTGTATGTGAGCCGGCAACTGGCCCCGAGAAGAAAGGTAATAAATGAAGATGAAATTGTAAAAATTCTTGAAAAGTATGGGTTTACCATATTTCACCCGGAAAGGTACACCTTCCTTGAGCAGGTGGCGATCTTTTCCAGGGTAAAATATTTAGTCGGTGAGCACGGCTCCGGCTTAACAAATTTGCTTTTTATGGAGAAAGGCACATTCATTTTAGAATTGCATAAAGATAAAACAAACGAACTCGACCGACCGGCTTTTCTGTTCTGGTATATGGCTGAGGCTTTAGGAATTAATTACTACCACCAGCTGTGTGAAACGCACGGGAAGGAAGATTATTTTGATGGCGACTATATAGTGGACGTTGACTTGTTTGAAAAAAACCTGATTAAAATGCTTAACTGACATTACCAATGCCCTTCCCCTTCTACAAACAACCCGACGCAATGGATTGCGGCCCCACCTGTATAAGGATGGTAGCTAAACACTATGGCCGTAATTTTAAATTGAAACGCTGTATTTATGAAACCTAAGTTTCAATTATTGTTATTATTCAGCATGACGAGGTTCGCTGCCATTGCGCAAACTGACACATCCGCCAGATTTAATATGGGCGATGCAGCTCCCTCTTTACGGGTGGGGGAATGGATTAAAGGTAAACCTATTAATAATTTTGAAAAAGGTAAGGTGTACGTGGTGGAGTTTTGGGCAACCTGGTGCAAGCCCTGTATTGCAGCCATGCCTCATCTTTCCCGCTTAGCGCGCAAATACAGGCGCAAAGCCACTTTTTTGGCTATCGACGTGTATGAGTCACGCGCATACAAACCTGCCTCATTGACAAAGGTTAAGGCTTTTGTTGCCGGGATGACCCGCCGAATGGACTTCTCCGTAGCAGAGGAAGATACTAATTACACGACACATGACTGGCTTAAGGCTTTCCGCTGGGATGGTGTTCCTACTACTTTTATTGTGGACGGACAAGAAAGGGTAGCTTGGGTTGGAGACCCTTCCAATGTCGATACAGTTTTACGTGACGTATTGAATAATACCTGGGACGTTAAAAAAGCGTTGGCCCAAAGAATGCACGATGATAATTGGCAAAAAGCGGATTTGGCAATGGTCGGCAAAGTAAGACATTACCAGGATAAGTACGATCACCTGGAAGACTTGGGTAAACCAGACTCCACCCTTTTAGTCATTGATGATTTGGTGAAAAAAGAGCCCGATATAAAATATGCTCCGTACACGGTATCCTATACCTTTTATGCCTTACTTATAAACGACCCGCGCAGGGCTTACGAATATGGCAAACAGGCGATGGTAACGCGGACGTACGATGATCCTGCCTGGGATAGCATTATCGGCGATATTAAAGACGCATCACGCAAAATAAATATTCCTCAGGGGATTTACCAATTAGGCGCGGATTGTTACCAGGCAAAAATTAATGCGATTATGTACCCGCAGCTCTATGATATGGCCAGGCTCTACAGGAATATGGCGGCGTGGTACATATTGGCGGGCGATAAAGCAAATGCGATAAAAGCACAAAAAAAATCACTTAAGCTTTACCGGAAAGGTAAATAATATTTTGGGCAGTCGTGCTGCCGGTTTTTTTGTCGTAAATTGCTATTTCTCAAAAAATAAAATCCACAATGTGGTCATATTGAAATCGAAATTTCCGTTACTGATGCGCAACAGGCGTTAGAAGCAGAGAAAAAGGCCTTTAAAATTGAAAAGGCTGATGTTAGAAAAAATGTTAAAAGATATTATTAAAGCAGTTTTCTCTACCCGGCTTCTACCAGCCCGGGGTACGGCCAAAAAAACATTAATAAATCTCCAATTCAAGCGCCGTCGGTTTAATTAGGCGCACCAGTTTAAATACTATCGTTGCTAATTCACATTCTGTCGGCACATTCATAGTATCTGCCGATACTGCTTGTACATTTTTGACCCACTTGCTATTTTGCTTTCATTATTCAGCAAATAAGCATTTTTAAAGCATAACAATGATGATACCGGCATAGGCATTTACCCGAAAGTATCGCCAATAAAGTCGTTGGTATATACAATCACGCAGTTGGTGTAATAAACTCTTTTTTGTAAATTAAAACACGCTATTTGCCGTTAATAAACCGGACTAATTTCTTAAACCTGCTGTTATTTCTTAAACCTGCTGTTATTATATGTTCACTTTTACACCTATTCCCAACGCTGAAGCAGCAGTAATAAAATTATTAAAAACTTTAGGGCTGAATATCAGCCACGAAGAAGTAATTGCGGAACTGGACAAGCACCCCGATTATCCGAGTTTGCTTGCCGTAAGCGATGTGTTAACCGCCTTTGATGTTGAAAATGCTGCGTATCGCGTGGATTTCGACGAATTGGCCAATGTGCCCGTCCCCTTTTTGGCCCATACAAAAAACAATGGCGGCGATATCGCGCTGGTTAAAAAGATCGAAAACGGGCGTTATTACCTGGCCGGCGATAAATGGGATAACCATAAAGTAAGCCTGGAAGAATTTAAAAAAATGTACAACGGGGTAGTGCTTGCCGTTGGTGCTTCTGTCGAATCCCGGTCCGCCGCCACACGTTCTTCGGTGCTAAAGCAGTTAAAAACACCTGCGTTGTTTACGGGCGTAATACTTGTGCTTGCAGCGCTCACGTTCCGTGCCGGTTATTTTTCAGGTCTAAGCTGGCAATTGGGGCTGCTTACCGCGTTCAAAACTATTGGTTTAATCACCTCCATTTTACTGCTTATCCAATCCATCGACAGTAATAACCCGCTGGTACAGGTACTATGCCAAACGCAGGGAAAAGCCAATTGCAATGCCATCCTCTCTTCCAAAGCAGCGAAAGCGTTTTGGGGTTTCAGTTGGAGCGAAATAGGCTTCTTTTACTTTGCCGGCACCTGGCTGCTGCTGTTATTTGGCGGTAATTCGCCGGCGGTTTGGCAAACCATCGTGTTGCTTAACGTGATAAGCCTGCCATATTCCTTTTATTCTATTTACCACCAGTGGCGCGTTGCTAAACAATGGTGCGTGTTGTGTTGCACCGTGCAGGCGGTTTTGTGGCTGGAGTTTATAGCTATCATGTTGAATGGCCATTTACTTCCGCTCGGAGATGGCGGGGAAGATATATCTTCGCTTAGCATCCTTTTTATCTGTCTATTAACGCCGGTGATCGGATGGCTTATCTTAAAACCCATCCTCCTGAAACTACAAACACTACAGCCACTAAAACAACAGTTGCGCAAGTTTAAATACAATGCTGAATTGTTTAACAAGATGCTTACGGAACAACCCAAATACACGCTGCCCGACGAAAGCTGGAGTATTGTGCTGGGCAACCGGGACGCCGAAAACATTATAACCATGGTGAGCAACCCTTATTGTCCGCCATGTTCAAAAACACACCAGTTGCTGGATGATTTGTTGAATGAGCGGGTTGATCTGCAGGCCCGCATTGTGTTTACCGCAAATAATGATGAGGGCGATTTTAAAACTCCCATCAGCCGCCACTTGATGGCACTCAATGATGCCGGTGATAAACACCAAATAAAAAAAGCGCTGCACGACTGGTACGAGCAAAAACAAAAAAGCTACGAAGCATGGGCACGCATTTACCCGGTTGAACTAAAAGAAAGTGGTTTTTATAAGATAGACAAGCAACACGACTGGTGCAAAATGGCAGAGGTGACCGCTACGCCTACATTGTTGCTTAACGGTTACCGCCTGCCCGATCTGTACCGACTGTCGGATTTAAAATACATGCTTGGGTAAGCATACAAAAATACTTTTCGCGAAAGTAGGGAGCATGCCCTTTGTAAACATGCCGGCGCCGGGACGATCGCGGCAAAATTAATCTAAAAATCTAAAAAAATGGAAAAATTTCAAAAACTCAGTAGAGAAGAAATGAAAAAAGTTAGTGGTGGCTATAGCGCTCCATCTTGCCAAAATGCTTGCGGCGGAACTGCCGGCACCTGCGGGACTGGACAAACTTGCAAATTAAGTGTACCGTGCCCAGATGATCCTGGTTTCGACCATAATGTATGTGTGAATTCATAATATATGTGAGTTGATTTTAACAGGGCAACAACAAACGTTGCCCTGTTAATTTCTTTATTATAATTTAAGAAATTGATTGAATAAAATTTACAAAAATGGCCATGCCGATAAAGTATTGTTGCATAAGGTATCTATTACTATAGTGTGCTTTAAAAAAATCATAGTCGTTATAAATCTAAAAACAAAGCACTGATGAAAGACAATCTAAAACACGCGTTATATACAATTTTATTATTAATAACCTGTTCTGCCGGGCAGGTTTGGGCGCAAAGGCCCAGGCGGATGGGCCCTGCATCTCCCGACGAAATAAAAAAAGCCATGGCAGTGGTGGTGGCTCACCCGGATAGTTTTAAGGCGTATAAAACCTATGCATATGCCATGGGCTTAAAAAATCCACTTCTGTTGGATCAATATAAAGCATGGATTGAAGAATATCCGAAAAATGTGACTATTCCATTGGCTTTTGGTACGGTTTACTATAATGCAGAAATGCCACAGGCAAAAGAGTTTTTGTTGAGAGTAGTTGCTTTGGAACCCAAAAACGCTGAAGTGTGGGCGATGCTTTCTGCAGATGCAGATCGGTGGGGACAAAACAATTTGTCGATTGAGTACCTGCGAAAAGCAACGTTGACAGACCCTTCAAATGTAGACTATGCGTATGCCTACGTAATGTCTTTCCAGAATGGCAATCCGGACGATTATAAGCAGAAAGTTTTTGATTTTGTGAAGCGCTTCCCGACTAGTGAACAGGGCGCTCAGGCCTTATATTGGTTGGGGCGGAGCACCACTAATGTGGATGACAGGATCAAATGTTTCCAAGCACTTTGTAAGTTGTACCCACCTACAAAATTTAAATGGTCAGGATCCGGGATGATAGTATTGGCCGACGCCTATCTTCAAACTGACCCAGAAAAGGCCCTCCTGTTAATCAACGAAATGGGCGATGGAAAAGATTGGGAGACCAGGAAAAAAGTGGCTGAATCATTAATACAGATCAGTAAGTTGCAGCAAAATCAAGATTTAAAAGATGCTATCATTGAGCTTGATCAGATAAAACTCCCGGAGTCTAATTTCATGAATGATTTTATTGCGTTGAAGAAGTCATCCTTACAGGAGAAAGTCGGTAATATTAAAGTCGCGTACGACAGCGTGGCTGCAAATTTTGCAAAACTGCCCACTGACCAGCTTTATGCTTCACTTGAATTATTGGGAAAAGAAACTGGCAAGGATAAAGTGCAGGTTAAGAAAGATATCGAAAGGATTAGGGATAGCACCGCCGTTACTGCTTATCCGTTTGAGTTGGGTCTATATACCAGCAATGGGCAATTAAAATTAAACAGCCTAAAAGGGAAAGTAGTATTACTTACATTTTGGTTTCCCGGCTGCAATCCTTGTAGGGCCGAGTTGCCGCACTTCCAGGCGGTAATCAATAAGTTTAAGGACGAAAATGTAGTATATCTTGGAATCAACGTAGACACTTTGCAAGACCCGTATGTGCTGCCTTTTATGGAAAACACCAAGTATACGTTCGTTCCCCTTAGGGGTAGTTCGGCGTTTGCCGCTAAATACTATGGCGTACAGGGTGCGCCTGAAAATTTTCTGATAGACGAGGATGGAAAGATCATTTTTAAAAATTTCCGTATTGACGATAGCAATCACCGCACGCTGGAATTGATGATATCTTCATTGTTGCAAAAAACGCGGCGAACAAATTGATTATTCTGCCGATATAAAATATTTGCCGGGGTAAGCATATAAAAATACTTTTCGCGAAAGTAAGGAGCATGCACTTTGCAATACATGCCGCTTATTTGCCGTAGCGTAACAGGTAAATTAAATTAATAGAGTTTAAATAAATTTAAAAATGGAAAAATTTAGAAAACTGACAAGGGAAGATATGAAAAATTTATCAGGAGGCGAAAATCTGCCATCTTGCACAAACTCATGTGTCTATGACTCTGACTGTTCGAGCGGAAAAAAATGCAAAGAGGTTGCATGTCCGAACGACCCTGATTTCACTCATATTATTTGCACGGATTGAGCAGGAACTCAACTATCTACGGGCAACATCAACCGTTGCCGTAGATAGTTTGCTTGGACTGTTGTCACACCCTATGCAGGCGGCATTATCGGCGCCGGCCATAGCGTGGCAGTTTCATGTACCGCTGATAGTTAGCCTAAATAAAACCATTATTAAACAAGCCCTGTGTGATTGATATGAGGAAAAGCGAAAAAGCTACGTAAAATGCTCGCGCTTTCTTTTGAACTAAAAGCAATTGGATTTTATAAGCTGAAAAAGCAACATGATCGGTGCCAAACGGCAGACGTAAGCGGTGCCAAAACATTTGCTTTACGGCAACTATTCGCATGATTTGTCCCGCCTGCTCGATTTAATAAATGCTTGAATAAAAATATAAAAATACTTTTCGCGAAAGTAAAGGAGCATGCACTTTGCAATACACGCAGCCATATTGGCCGAGGCTTAGTTTTGGCGAAACAGTTAACTTAAATAATTACCAAAATGGAAAGATTTCAAAAACTTAGTAGGGATGAAATGAAAAACGTTTTAGCGGGTTACGAAAGCGGCAAAGGTTGTTCTACAGGCAATTGTTCCGTATACGATTCAAATTCCGGCAAGACGTATTATGGTGGATGCGGCTACGCCGTACAACAATTTCTTTGTGAATGTATAACCGCTCTTGGGCCCTATGAAATAGGATCAAATGGCGGCGTGAGTGCATGTGTCACAAATTAACAGCGAAATCCTTTTGTAATCGACTTCACTCATTTCTTTATAGAGAAATGGGTGAAGTTTTGGCAGGCGAGGCGCTCTGTCGCTTAAAACAGCATAGTGATATGCCATTGGCCTAGTTTGGAAACCTTTTTCCGTAATCGAAAATATAAAAATGATGATATTTAAAACACCTTTCTTTTTAGCAGCAGTTTTATGTTTGAGCTATTGCGATAAAAAACAGACTTCCGACGAAGCGATAATAAATGGAGATATTGGCCGTGGAAAGAAGGGGGAGCTTTATTTACTAGACATATCGAAAAGTGATATCATTAAAGATTCGACAAAAATTGTGGATGGCAGGTTTACTTTCAAATACAAAACGGATTCTACTTTTGTACCTTTTGCTGCCCGGTTATGCATGTGGGCAGACTATAAAGGTTCAAAATATCTCCAGCCTATAGGCTATTTAAATCCATACTACAAAAATTATGTAGAAAGCATTTTCTATGTGGATAGAGGAATCACCTCGATCAACGTTGATTTCAAAGACAGCCGATTTCAATTTTATGAATTGCACGGGAGTCAACAAAATGAACCATTTTACAGGCACGTCGAATTCAGTCTACCCTCTGGCGAAACGAACGAAAAGGATAGAGAACTGGCCCTCATCGGTGATAGAAATAAAATAGAAAAATATCCCGGCTCATATTACCTTATCCATCAGCTTTATGTTAATCGTGCGAAATTTGAAGCGAATGAACTCGCGATTTTAATGGGAGAATTCGATGAGGACTTGAAAAAATCATTGCCGTTTTCGAACTTAAAAAGGTGGGAACGGTGCGGAGGAAATACTGATAAAAATTTATCCAATCCAAATTTGATCGATGACAAAAACGTTCATCAGGCGACTTTTAATCCCACTTCTAAACTTAATTTATTAATTTTTTGGGCCAGTTGGTGCGCTCCTTGCCGAAAAGAGATACCTGTTTTAAAAGAATTATATTTGAAATATGGCAACAAAGGGCTTTCGATGACAAGTATTTCAATTGACAATAATGAAAGCCATTGGCAAAATGCTTTGGGCGTGGAGAAGATGCCCTGGAGGCAACTAATCGCTTCTGATTCATCAAAACAAGTATTTGACCTGGAATATGATATTTCCACAATTCCTGTTGCTGTGTTAATCGATCAGAATAGAAAGATTATTCATCGCTTTAGTGGTCTTTTACCGGCCGAAGAATATTGCAAGTTTCTTAATATATTAGATCCAAAATAAATTTAATGCCCTTTCCTTACTACAAACAACCCGACGCAATGGATTGCGGCCCCACCTGTATCAGGATGGTGGCTAAACATTATGGCCGTAATTTTAAGGTGCAAACGCTGCGCAAACTGTGCGAGATAAACCGCGAGGGGGTGTCGCTGCTGGGCATGAGCGATGCGGCCGAGAAGATCGGTTTCCGCACGCTGGGCGTAAAACTAACGCCGCAGCAATTAAAAGATGCCGAGCTGCCCTGCATTTTGCACTGGCGGCAAACGCACTTTGTGGTGCTGTACAAAATAAGGAACCACAAATATTACCTGGCCGACCCGGCCAGCGGCCTGGTTACCCTGCCCGAAGCGGATTTTGCGCGCAACTGGCTGGGCGATAAAGAAAAACAGGAAGGCATTGCACTGCTGCTGGCCCCCACCCCGCAATTTTATGAGCAGGATGACGAAAAAGGCACCGAGGTGCGCTGGAGTTTCCTGTTCCGTTACCTGGTTACGTACCGCAGGCTGGTTTTTCAGCTGCTGCTGGGCTTGGGCATCGGCAGCTTGCTGCAGCTCATCACGCCGTTCTTAACGCAGTCCATTGTGGATATCGGCATCAATACGCGCAACCTGAATTTTATATATATCATCCTCATCGCGCAAATTGCGCTCATTATCGGCAGGGTAAGCGTGGAGTTTATCCGCAGCTGGATATTGCTGCACATCAGCACGCGCATCAATATCTCCATCCTCACCGACTTTTTGATCAAACTGATGAAGCTGCCGATGAGCTTCTTTGATACCAAAATGACGGGCGATATTATGCAGCGCATGAACGACCAGCGCAACATCCAAACGTTTTTAACCGGGTCAACGCTCACCACCATTTTTTCGATGTTTAACCTGGTGGTGTTTTCGCTGGTGCTGGCGTATTATAACCTGGCGATATTTTTTGTGTTTGCCGCCAGCAGCACGCTGTATACCCTGTGGATCGTGGCGTTTTTAAAGCGCCGCCGCGAGCTGAATTATAAAAGTTTCGATGTTTCGGCGCGCAACCAAAGCAGCATCATCCAGCTGGTAGGCGGCATGCAGGAAATAAAGCTGAACAACTGCGAGCAGCAAAAACGCTGGGAATGGGAGCACATACAGGCCCGCCTGTTTAAGTTCAACGTAAAAACGCTCGCATTAACCCAATACCAGCAGGGCGGCGCCACGTTTATTAACGAAGGCAAAAACATACTGATCACCTTTTTAAGCGCCGAGGCGGTAATTAACGGCAACCTTACGCTGGGCGCTATGGTGGCTATACAATACATTGTGGGCCAGCTGAGCAGCCCGATAGAACAGTTTTTAGGTTTTATACAAGGTTTCCAGGATGCGAAGATCAGCCTGGAACGTTTGAACGAGATACACCAGATGCAGGATGAAGAGCCGGCCGGCAGGGATT
>Ga0302280_1001589_pt1 | contig 18407 bp, 16 predicted proteins | sample III_Fen_E1_1_FD_198771 | JGI IMG/M metagenome (GOLD analysis project Ga0302280, IMG submission 198771) | Peat permafrost microbial communities from Stordalen Mire near Abisko, Sweden - III_Fen_E1_1 | ecosystem: Environmental > Terrestrial > Soil > Wetlands > Permafrost | place: Sweden: Abisko... | reverse complement strand
CTGCCAGTTGGGGAAAATCTCGAATACCTTCTTGCCTCAAGCCTTAAAAAACTTACCATTGTCAATAAGCCCGTTATAGGCATTGTTGGAGGTAACGGTGAAGCAGGGCCAGACCAGTTGCCACAGTTTCAACAGGCGCTAAGCAATATGTATGAGGTGAAATTTATTAACCTGAATGCCGTAACCCCTACACCGAAAGAATACAAATGCCTCATCCTCATCGACCCGCACGATACATTCCCTGATGCGGAATTTAAAGCTTTAGATAATTATCTCGCGGCAGGCGGCAATATTTTCATTGGCAGCCCTATGATAGATGTGGACCTGCAAAGCGCACAGGTTACCGCCAAGAAAACAAACCTCGGCAATTGGCTGGTGCAAAAAGGTATATTAATAAAACAAAATATAATTATAGACGCGCAGTGCGGCGAGGTAAATATACCTCAGAACATGGGCGCGGTCAGCTATACCGTCCCGGTAAAATTTCCTTATTACCCCTATATCACTCATTTTGGTGATAACCCTGCTGCTAAAGGTATTACTTCGCTGGGGATGCCTTTTACCAGCGAGATCATTTTCAAACCGGCAACCAATGTAAAATCCACCATACTTGCCACTACATCAGATAAATCGAATGCGCTGGATGCGCCACAGGTTTTTAACTTTTCCAGGCCGTGGCAGGAAAGCGATTTTACCAGGCAGGATATCCCAGTAGGCGTAGCGCTTTGCGGACCAATTGTAGGTAATACCCCATCCAAATTAGTCGTAGTTTCCTCCGGCAGCTTTTTAGTGAATGTAAAGCAGCAACCACTACCGGGCGATAATCTTTCCTTTGCCACAAACATTATTGACTGGCTTAGCGATGAAACCGGCCTTATAGACCTTCGCAGCAAAACCATAGCCTTCCGCCCATTGGAGAAAGTTAGTGATGAGGCAATGTTGTCTTATAAATGGTTTAACGTGCTTTTGCCTGTTATTCTTATTATAATCATAGGGCTAATGAGAAATGCATTCCAGAAAAGCAGGCGGAAAAGATGGATGAGGGAGGCAAAATTGTCTGAACACGATTAGAAAGATTAAAATGAAAACCCTTTCAACTAAAAATCTACTTATAGCTTTTGCCGTTTTGGCAATTGTATGTGGAATAATATACTTTTTTACCGGGCAAAAAGATAACGGGAATTTTAAAACTACAGAAATTAATCTGGATGCCAGCACAATTGACCAATGGATAATAACCCCGCAACAAAATCCCGCCAAAGCATACAGGATATTCAGGGATGGCAAAAGGTGGAAAATAGAATTGCCGGATAAAGAAATAGCAGATGCCGGAATGGACATTATTGAGCGGTCTATCCATCATTTTGTAAACTTAAAACCTGAAAGCCTTGTAGCTACTACAAAAAAGGAATGGCGCCAGTATGGAGTCGATACTGCAGGTACTTTGGTACAGGTATTTGAAAGCAGGCAGCAAAAGTATGCTTTTATTATTGGTGATATAACTTTCCAAAACGACAAGCTAGCTACATACTATTTCCGTCTTCAAAATGAGGATAACGTCTACACAGTCCACAATTACCTTGACGGCTCCATAAGAGCAACACCTGATGCCTTTAGAAAAAAAGATCTGCTCATTGCCTCTCCTGATATTTTGCAGTTTTTGTCCTTTAATTATACTAATGAACCGACATTCAGATTAGAAAACACGGGTAATGCATGGCAAATAAATGGGCAAAATATTGACTCTGCAAGAATAAACCCATACCTGCGCGCCCTCTGTAAATTCAGGCTGACGGCCTTTACCTCAATGCCTGCCGGAGCGCCTTATTATTCTATTAGCGTTTCATCCAATAAAAGTAAGGAGACCATTACCCTGGATGCATTCAGGCAACCCAATGGGAAATGGACGGTAACTTCATCTGCCAATAAGGGAAATTATTTTGTAGCAGACAGCGCTACGGTGATGAACCACTTTCCGCCAAAAAGAATTTTTCAATAAAAGAGTCGGGTTTCCGTATATTTCCTTAAACTTCGCATAAATAATACTGAAACCATGAATTTTTACGAAATCACCCTCGTTTCTCATAAGTACATAGTAATGCTCTATGTTACGTTTTATCTAATCAAGCTTATCGCTTTGTTGGTTACAAATGCTGAGTCTTTTGGTAAATTCCGCAAAAAGACAATGGCGGTGGAGATGGGATTATCCACACTATTTCTTGTTACCGGACTGATATTGGCTGCCAATTCTGCACAGGTTGTCCAGACATGGTTTTGGGTTAAGATCATACTCATCTTGGCTGTTATCCCAATTGGTATCGTTGGGTTCAGGAAAAGGAGTAAAGTCATGGCTTTTCTTGGGTTGATTATACTAGTTTACATATTCGGCATCAGCGAAGCTAAATCTCTGACAATGAAAAACCCTTTAAAAGATGCTATTAATATAGATTCTAACGCGCCTAATTCAGGCAAAGATATTTATATGTCGAAATGTGCCTCCTGCCATGGCGAAGCCGGTGATGCGGGAAGAAGCGGCGCGGCTAATCTGATCACAAGCCCTTTAAGTTCTGAAGCAAAACTTGATATCGTAATAAACGGTAAAAATGCCATGCCAAAATTCAAGGACATACTGAATGCCCAGCAGGATAGCGTGGTAGTGAAATATGTGGATGGGTTGAGGAAGTAGTTTTACATTGTAAGGTTTCAAAATTTTGAGCCACTACTCTGCCAATTTGCCCTACCTCCCAAAGCGGAATTATAGTTGTATAGGTTTAGTTTATTGAAAAATAACCCGGGCCTGTGCAAACAACGAATACAGAAAGAAAACATTTTCTCGATAGCATAATATTCCCAACGCTGTTCCTTGCCTTGTTATGGCTTATTAAAGGCATTGAGATATTCTTCCATATAGATCTGTCACCTTATTCACTCTACCCCAAGCATATTTCCGGATTGCCGGGTATTATTACTTCGCCACTTCTTCATGGTAGCATAGGTCACCTTGCCGCTAATAGCATTCCAATATGGGTACTGGCCACAGGTATATTTTATTTCTACCGGGAATTAGCCTGGCGTGTTATTATTATTACCTACCTGATGAGCGGGCTGTGGACGTGGATCATTGGCAGGAGTGAAGATGAATTGGGATTTTCTGTACATCACCTTGGCGCCAGCGGATTGATATATGCGTGGGCATTTTTTCTGTTCTTTAGTGGTGTATTCAGGCGATCGGTGCAGCTTTCAGCTATTTCTTTCCTGATTATTTTCTTATATGGCAGTATAGTATGGGGCTTGTTGCCCCTGGAGAAAACAGTGTCATTTGAATCGCATATTTGCGGTGCGCTATCAGGTTTGCTATGCGCTTTCTTCTATCGAAAAGAAGGCCCTCAACGTAAAAAATATCATTGGGAAGACGAAGATGATACAGAAAACCAGGAAGCTTACTGGATGCCGGGCTATAACCCAGAGCCCCCAATAACAGAAGAATCAAAAGAAGAATCGCAAGAGCCAGAACAATCAATTAAAGTGCTTTATCATTTTAAAAAGGATGATAGCCAGGCAATAGAATAGCAATATTCTTTTCCCCTAAACTTTTTGGTATAATAATTGTCTAACCAATGAACAAACAACTTAAAACAATGAATAAAATTAAGACAAGTCTTATTATCTCTATTTTCGCTTTGCTTCTTTTTAGCGCATGTTCAAAAGAACAAGGGCCACAAGGACCGTCGGGACCATCTTTATCAGGCACTTTTGTAGGCTTCGTTACTCTCTACGATCAATACGGCGATGTAATGTCCAATGACAGTGGCGTTTTAGTCTCGGTGGTTGGTAAAAATATATCTGCTACTACCAATGCAAATGGCCGCTATATATTGCCCGGTCTTACTACCGGTGTTTATGATTTCACTTTTACGAAGGTCGGTTATGGTTCAGCTAAAACAATTAGCCAAAATTTTGTTGGAGGGGATACGCAATTCCTCGGCACTATAAAAACAATGAGCCAGATCCCTAATTTCTCTGTTACCGGGCTTTCACTTTTACCCGTTACTACTAAAAACCCTTTGAATAATTATATAAAAATAGCAGGATCAGTAAATGCTACTGATACCAAAGACAGAAAAGTGATATTTTTTGTAAGTAACCAGAATAATGTTTCTTATTTGCCTGCCAACTATATGTACACTGCCACGGCTACAATATTAGCTGACTCTACAAATTTCACTTTTGATGCTATTGACCTTACTTTATACCAGGCTGGCCTCCCAAGTGGAAGCACGGCATATGTGGCGGCTTATGCAAGCGCTTATCAGAATACTTCATCTTCGGTATTTGATATAAACACAGGTCGAACACTATTTAACGCCATCAATACATCCGGCTCATCATCAAGTATAATAATGCCTTAATATTTATTAAGATATAATATAAAAGGCCATGCTCTTTAATAAGAGAATGGCCTTTTATGTTTTTATTCAACGAAAAATGTTTCCTTTTATAAGTCAGCTGCGTTTTTCATCTTTTCTGCAGCTTCTTTAGCCTTTTCAAGTTCCTCGTTTATTTTGGTTTTGATCTTATCGGCCATGTCTTTTATCTCATTTATAGCTTCTTCCCTTACTTTTGGCGAAAGAAGATAAACTGCTGCCACGCCGGCGGCTGCACCTGCTAGAAAACCTATTAATATTTTGCCTGTATTTTTCATGTCTTTCTTTTTAATATTTATAAGATCATTCCAGCCCCAACTGTATTGTTGTTTTCCTCATCTACAAGGATAACGCTTCCTGTAGTTTTATTCTTTTTATATGAATCGTAAAACAACGGGCTTGTAGTCCTGATACGGATTCGGCCAATATCATTAAGGCCGATCTTTGAATCATTGGGTATCCTGTGAAGTGTATTTATATCCACTTTGTAAAGGACTTCTTTTACAATACACCTCGCTTCTTTTGTTGTATGCCTGATAGTATATTTTGTATCCGGGTTTAGCGGTTTATCATGCATCCAGCAGATCATCATATCTATGTCCTGGCTGATTTCCGGCTGGTTGTTTACTTTCACGATCATATCGCCCCGGCTGATATCAATATCATTTTCCAGTTCCATAGTGCAGGACATTGGAGGAAAGGCTATTTGTTTATCGTTCGGGCCACTTGAAAAAGAATTAATACTCTTTATTTTTGATACGAATCCGGATGGAAGAGCCAACACTTCATCCCCAACTTTAAAGATGCCACCGCTGACGCGCCCACCGTAGCCACGGTAGTCATGATGCTCATCAGACATCGGCCTAACAACATATTGCACAGGGAAACGTGAATCCACAAAGTTGTGGTCAGAGCCCAGGTTTACATTTTCAAGCTGGTAAAGCATGGTTGGCCCATGGTACCATAGCATATTGGGAGAATGGCTCACAATATTATCTCCTTTAAGGGCACTTATCGGAAGATAATTAATATCCGGCAGATCTATTTTGGATGTAAAATCGCTGTAGTCGTTCCTTATTTTTTCATATACTTCTTCGCTGAAACCTACGAGGTCCATTTTGTTTATTGCTACCACTATGTGGTTTATACCAAGAAGAGATGCTATAAATGTATGCCTTTTTGTTTGCTCTACCACACCATGACGCGCATCTATTAAAATAATGGCAAGATTTACATTGCTTGCCCCGGTAACCATGTTGCGGGTATACTGAATATGGCCGGGCGCATCAGCCAAAATAAATTTACGTTTAGGTGTAGCAAAATACCTGTAGGCCACATCAATAGTAATTCCCTGCTCTCTCTCGGCTTTAAGGCCATCTGTTAATAATGCGAGGTTTACATAATCTTCGCCGCGATCGCGGCTGGTTTGCTCAATAGCTTCAAGCTGGTCTTCAAAAATAGTTTTGGTATCATATAACAGGCGGCCAATTAGGGTACTTTTACCATCATCTACGCTGCCTGCAGTAACAAATCTTAGTAAATCCATTTTTAGAGAATAGTGGTTAGTGGATAGTGATTAGTTCAGAAATTTCTTTAATTCAAAATTTAAAATTCATAATTCGGCATTTCCTTAGAAATATCCTTGTTTTTTCCTGTCCTCCATCGCTGTATCGCTGCGCTTATCATCAGCGCGGGCAGCCCTTTCAGTAATTCGGGCAGCAGCTACTTCAGCAATAATATCATCAAGGTTGCCGGCCTGACTGAAAACAGCGCCTGTGCATGTCATATCGCCTACGGTACGAAAACGAACAATTCGCGTTTCTATTTTTTCGTTTTCGAGCAATGTAATGTATTCAGAAGCGGCTAAAATGACGCCCCTGCGGTCTACAATATCTCTTTGATGCGAAAAATAGATAGAAGGCAGTTCCAGGTTTTCCTGTTTAATATATTGCCAAACGTCCATTTCTGTCCAGTTGCTTAAAGGAAAGACACGAAAATGCTCGCCGATATTTTTTCTTCCATTAAAAAGGTTCCAAAGTTCAGGTCGCTGATTTTTAGGGTCCCATTGTCCAAACTCATCCCTGTGAGAAAAGAAGCGCTCCTTGGCCCTTGCCTTTTCTTCATCACGGCGGGCGCCGCCGAGGCAGGCATCCAGCTTCAATTCCTCGATTGCATCGAGTAGGGTTACTGTTTGTAATCCATTCCGGCTGGGATTAGGGCCTTTTTCTTCTGCTGCACGGCCTGCGTTAATGGAATCCTGCACATATCGTATTATCAGGTTTACTTCATATTTTTTGCAGATATAGTCGCGGAAATCTAAGGTTTCCTGGAAATTATGTCCGGTATCTACATGTAAAAGCGGGAAAGGTATCCGTGCAGGCCAGAAAGCCTTCCTGCAAAGATGAAGCACACAGATAGAATCTTTTCCACCGGAAAACAATAGGGCAGGCTTGCCGAACTGTGCCGCCGCTTCGCGAATTACATAAATAGATTCGGCCTCTAACTGGTCTAAATGGGATAATTTATAATTCATTAACGCTAAATGCTTACTATGATTTTAGACAAACCTGTAAAACAAAAATTTGCTTCAAAGGTACAAAACTAAAAGAATAAATGGGAAATGTGCCTTGCATCTCAATCCATCATATTCTGGTTCAGTACATAATAATTCTGCTGCCCGCTAAAATCAACATGCAGAATACTAATAGAAATGAGGTTAATAAGTATTTTTTCAGCCAACTTTGGAGGAATATCAGCGATACGGCAAAACTCAGGGAAAGTTATTTTCTTATGGATTTTCAGGTAGTCCATCAGAGCTTTTTCAGGCTTCTGGTATCGAATAATGGTATTTTTGTTTTCCTTTCTCCTTTTAAAAACTTCGGTCAAAACCCTATCAGCAAGATGGTTTTCATCTGCTTTACGGATATATACCATCCATTTACCATTTTCATCTTTGGCGTAGTGAGGTTTTTCGGCGCTTTGGGGTACAAAGACTTCAAGTACCGTTTTGCCATCCACTATCCAGCTCGTCATGTCCACATTTATCAGGGGGTTGCAAAAGCGTTCGGCGGCAAGTTCGATCATAAAAACCTCCTCTTCGCTTTCTACGCCAACAATATGTCCATTATCTTTAACGCCTACCAGTAGCCGCCCGCCACTTGTATTAGCAAAAGCGACGAGCGTTTTGGCAATTTTAGGCGCACTGGAAATATTAAACTTAAAATCAAGCTGCTGGCCTTCACCATCAGCAATAAGATTTTTGATGTACATGGCAGCGTCCATTTAAATGGATAGTGAATTGTGGATAGCAAATATAAAAAAGTAAAAGAGAACTTCAGAAGTTGTTTTAATTCAAAACGAACCACCAAACATTATTCACTAATCACTCCTTCGCCACAAAACTCATTGTAGGCCCATTTCAGGTTTTCTGCAATAAGTTGAGCAGGCCTGCCTTCAATATGCCGCCTTTCTATCATATGTACAAGTTTTCCATCTTTGAAAAGAGCAATGGCCGGAGAAGAAGGCGGGTAAGGGAATAGATATTCTCTTGCTTTAGCTGTAGCATCAAGGTCCTGTCCTGCAAAAACGGTTACCAGATTCTCAGGTTTTTTATCACCCTGCAATGAAAGTTTCACGCCTGGCCTTGCCATAGCTGCAGCACATCCGCAAACAGAATTTACCACAACCAGGGTAGTACCCTGAGCAGTTTTAAGTGCGTTATCTACATCTTCAATAGTTCTTAATTCATTAAACCCTACACTAGTAAGGTCTTTGCGCATCGGTGCAACTAATTCTTCAGGATATGCCATAATTTTATTAATTTAATGGTTAAACAAGGGTTAAAATAAAAACGTTGCAAAAATACAGAAGATTGCGGAATGCGGATTATGAAATGCGAAATGAAAAGGATGGAGATTTATTTTTAATAATTCTGCAATCCAAATTTAGCCTCCTGCAATACTTTTAACTTTTATCTAAAAACCTTATCTTTGCGCTAAATATTTAAAATAAAATGGTACAAACTGAAACCGTGAAAAATACACGTTACAAAGTAAAAGACATATCCCTGGCGGAATGGGGACGGAAGGAAATACAATTGGCCGAGGCGGAAATGCCGGGATTAATGTCTGTAAGGGCAGAATTTGGCAAGGAAAAACCACTGAAAGGCGCCCGTATCACTGGATGCCTTCACATGACTATCCAAACTGCCGTGCTTATAGAAACACTTGTGGAGCTTGGCGCCGAAGTACAATGGAGCAGCTGCAATATATTTTCTACACAAGATCATGCCGCCGCCGCTATAGCCGCTGCTGGTATTCCTGTTTTTGCATGGAAAGGTATGACTGAGGCGGAATATGAATGGTGCATCGAGCAAACACTTTTCTTCGGTGATGAAAGCCGCCCACTGAATATGATTCTTGATGATGGTGGCGACCTTACCAATATTGTACTGGATAAATATCCGGAAATGGTTCAGCACCTTAAAGGTATAAGCGAAGAAACCACCACCGGAGTACTCCGCTTACACGAAAGGGTGAAAAACGGTACTTTACCTGTTCCTGCCATCAATGTAAATGACTCCGTTACAAAATCTAAATTTGACAATAAATATGGCTGCCGCGAATCTGCTGTTGATGCGGTTCGCCGGGCTACGGATATTATGCTGGCTGGTAAGGTAGTGGTAGTTGCCGGATATGGCGATGTAGGCAAAGGCACCGCACAGTCTTTCCGCGGGGCAGGTGCATTGGTGAAAGTAACTGAAATAGACCCGATTTGCGCTTTACAAGCCGCTATGGATGGCTATGAAGTGAAAAAGATGGATAATATTATAGCCGGGGCTGATATAGTGATTACCACAACAGGTAATTTCGGTATCATTACCGAAAAGCATTTCCGTAAAATGAAAGATAAAACCATTGTTTGCAATATAGGCCACTTCGATACGGAAATTGATGTGGACTGGCTGAATAAAAACTATGGCCATACCAAAGATACCATTAAACCACAGGTAGATAAATATACCATTGACGGCAAAGATATTATACTTCTGGCTGAAGGCCGCCTCGTAAACCTTGGCTGCGCCATGGGCCACCCGTCTTTCGTGATGAGCAACTCATTTACAAACCAGACGCTCGCACAAATTGAGCTTTGGAAACACCATGCCAATTACGAAAACAAGGTATATGTACTTCCTAAGCACCTTGATGAGAAAGTAGCCCGCCTGCACCTTGCCAAAATAGGCGTAGAACTGGATACCCTCACTGAAGGACAGGCCAAATATATCGGCGTACCGGTAAATGGCCCATTCAAATCAGATTCATACAGGTACTAAGTTGTCCGATCAGAATTAACCGAATTATAAAATTTACAGAATAAGAAAAGGGGCCTTTGAAAAAAGGCTCCTTTTTTTGTTTCTTTGCATACCTAATGATTTACAACATGACTAAACTCAGCGTAAATATCAACAAAATAGCCCTTATCCGCAATTCCAGGGGAACCGATAAACCTAACCTGGTACAGGTAGCCAAAGACTGTGAGCGTTTTGGTGCGCAGGGGATAACTATACACCCGCGACCGGATGAGAGGCATGCAAGGTTCCGGGATGTGTTTGACCTGAAAGAAGTAGTCACTACCGAACTGAACATTGAAGGCAATCCCGGCCAACATTTTATGGACGTGGTGCTGAAAGCCAAGCCACACCAGGTTACACTGGTGCCCGATGCGGAAGATGCCATTACCAGCAATGAAGGCTGGAACACTATCTATTTTCAAAAACACCTAACCGACCTGGTTTCAGAGCTAAAAAAAGCGGGGATACGCACTTCCATTTTTGTGGATGCCAATGTAAAAATGATAGAAGCCGCTGCAACTACAGGAACTGACAGGGTGGAACTCTATACCGAACCTTATGCCGAATACTATCATAAAAACAGGCAGGAGGCCATAAAACCATTTATGCAGGCAGCAGAAGCAGCAAAAAAATCAGGACTGGGATTGAATGCAGGCCACGACCTGAACCTTGACAACCTCCAATACCTCAAAGAAAATATCCCTTATCTCGATGAAGTATCCATCGGCCATGCACTGGTGATAGATGCGCTATACTTTGGCTTGGAGAATGTGATAGGGATGTACCTAAGAAAATTGTTGATTGTTGATTGATAATCGCTGGGCGCATCCTATGCTATTTTAACATGAAAATAGCATAAAATTCGATTTTAAAAATTGCAATAGCTTCATTAATAGGCAATTATTTTAAAAAGCCCCAAAAGTTAGCATAGATTTCGCCAAGTTAGCATCCAATTCGCTGCAAACGCGGTTTTTCTTCGCGTAACCATTCATGGTTACGCTGTCCCCCGCTGGCGGGGGTTGGGGGTGGATTTTCAATAGGAACCAACGGTAGTTGACCGACATATCCCCTCATTTTTCCTTTGCATCTCACGGGTGCTGTCCCGTGAGATTTCCCTCTATAATAGAGGAAAATAGGGGGAGAAAATTAATCGCCTCAAATACAAATAATTACAAACTATTTCCAAATTATTAGTGGCCAGTTTGCTCAAAACAGCGTTTTTTAAAAACCCGGCAGGCAGAGGTTAAAAATACAACATGTTAATAAACAAATAGTTATGTTTTACCGAAAGAGTATTAAAAGCCAATTTACAAATATTAGAGGCCAAATCGCTCAAAACGCGGTTTTTTAAAAAATCATGTTAATCTTTTTAATCCGTAAAATCAGGGTTCTGACAAGTTTTTCCAATAAATAAAGAACGAGCGAAAACAATTTTTCAAGGGGGAAAATACAATTTCTTTTTGACATCCCCAAATAACCCTGATGCATATTTTTATTAGCTTTGTATTATACTTGTTACATTAAAGGTATAGAGTAGTTTACGCAAATGAAGATAAAATTGATATTTTTATTGGGGTTATTATTACTAATAACCTTTTCTGCCATTAATGCACAAGTTACATTGGGGAAAATAGAAACTAAAAAAGATACTATTGCATTAAAACCTTTACCTTATGACAGTTCCAAGAATTTTGAAAAACAATCTCAATTAATTGATTACAAGCAGTATATTGGTCTTAAAGTATATCTACCTCCATTATTAGAGCATGGAGGTAGGCCCTCCCTGTTTACGAAATCGCCAAATATAATATCAATTAATAAACCAAGTACTGGCTCCATGAATGACGACTATACTGGCAAAAATAAAATAATGACATTTATTTATAAACCATTAAATTATGTCATTGACCAAGGAATTAATGGCCGCCAAAAACAATGTGTTATTTCTGATAGTGCTAAAGTTGGAGATAAATACTATACTATAATTGATGCATTGTATGGAGAAATACCAAACAAAATATGGCATGAAATGTATTCCATTTTATGGGATAAGAGAAATACACCCGATGTATATGTTAATGTTCATATAGGGCCAGATGGACTTAATGGAGGATATCCGCCTGAATTAATATTTGTTCTTAGGAATGATATTGATGGGGATACAGCATATTGGTTTAATACTAATTTTTATGAAAATTATGGATACCAGCGGCATTTTGTTCTTGTTCCGTATTTTGTAAAACAAAAACAACTTTATGATGGTAAGACTTTTGTTGCAATCAACCCGGATAACCAAACAGCAATAGATGAATCAACGAACACAGAAATAAATGTTAAATCATTGAGCAAGTGGAAGTGTGAAGTAATGCTGCTAAAAAACAAAAATGGTGAATATAACCCTGATTTATCTTATATTTTTAAAAACAATAATAATCAAACGATTGTACTAAACACCTTAGAAACAGATGAATCAAGTGAATTTGGATTACACTTTGTGCTTGAAGATGTTTACTTAGCACAGGAAAAAGAAAAACAAATGCAAAAAGTGCAATTAGAAGCAAAAAGGAAAAAAGAATATCAGGAAAAAATACAAAAAGAAAATTACGAAAAACAGCAGCATTTGCAATATTGTATAGATAAATATGGCCAAAGTAAAGGAGAGTTAATTGCCCAAGGCAATGTTACAATTGGTATGACAAAAGAGATGTGTGAAATTGCCTGGGGTAAGCCTTGGGACATCAAAAAAGTTACAGACAATAATGGAACTTTGGAATATTGGCATTATGGCTGGGATAAGAGTTTACATTTTGAAAATGGAGTATTAGTGAGATTTGAGGAATAATATCCTCAAATAAAGAGTATTTTTGAAGACATTTTATTTTGATGTTTAGTTATCCAATTTGATTTTTATAGCTCCATTGCAACGTCAAAATATAGATATTATAGATTAAATTACGAATGACTTTAATTTTGAGGAATAATGAAAGATATGAAAAGCGACTTTAAGATGCGAATTGAAGAAATCAAGGAACTTGTAAAAAGAGAATTTAAGCCATATTTAGATTCACGGCTATGTTTAGATGGTATAATAAATGATGAAGAATATTTTAATACTGACCCTAAAATACTTTGGATTTTAAAAGAACCTTATGGTGGTATAGAAAATGAATTGTGTGATATACCTAATGAGTTGAATAAGGCCCCCAGTGATTTTATAATTGGAAAACCAACATGGCAGGAAATTTCTTATATCACTTGGAGTATCTTTAATAATTTCACACCTTATAATAAAATCCCAGATTATTGGGATAATGATCATGACGATGAAATTGGCGTGGTAGCTGATTATTTAAAAAAGATAGCTTTTATAAATATCAAAAAAATAGCTGGTGGCACAAGTTCAAAAAGTAGCATTATTCAAGAATATTACAATAAATATAAAGTAATCTTAGAAAAGCAAATTAAGGAATTTGAGCCTAATATTGTAATTCTTGGCGGCACATTAAAATATTTTGGCGATGATTTATATGGTGACAACCTCAAAGATAGTACCGATTACAATGACACGTGCCACTTTATTCGCAATGGCCAATTATTTATTGATGCTCAACATCCCGCGCAACGATTTAGCAAAGAAATATATGCCAATACAATTATTGATATAGTCAAAAGGTGGGAAAATGGAAACAGAAAGGTGGTTACTTCCCCCGTTTCGTCAAGTATTTAAACGTAGCGCACTTGGCGGTTTCAAATAAAAGAAAGCCTCCCGGCTTTCCCCATTAGAAAGGAAGGACGTACTTCATTATTCATATATCAATTGTTCGGTTGTTCAACTTTTTCCCCTTCTTCAACAGTTTATGACAATTTAACCTATCTGGACAACGTAACCCAAAATATCAATTTTTTGGGTTATATTTGCACAATACAATCCAAAATTCCTGATAAATGAGCGATATAGGGTTTCTGCCGCCACCGGGCAATATAGAGTCTAAGGCCGTTTTGAAAAAAACAGCCGAGGCGCACCGGTACTTAGCCGAACTTAAAGGAGTGGCCAATACTATCCCAAACCAGCAAATTTTAATTGATACCCTCTCCCTCCAGGAAGCAAGGGAAAGCTCGGCGATAGAAAATATCATTTCCACCTTCGATGATGTATATCAGTCTAATGCCGCGGCGGGCATTTTCGCTTCTTCTATGGCAAAAGAGGTCCACGCATACTCCCGGGCGCTGAAAAGGGGCTTTGAACTGGTAAAGCAGCATGGCTTGCTCACCAATAATTATATTTTGGAAATCCAGTCCTATATTGAAAATAACAAAGCCGGGTTTAGAAAATTGCCCGGCACAAAACTCCTGAACGAAGCTACCGGCGAAACTATATATACCCCACCGCAGGATTTTAACGCCATACAGAGCCTCATGGCCAATTTGGAAGAGTTCATCAATAATGATGAAATATATGAACTCGACCCATTGGTGAAAATGGCCATTATCCACCATCAATTTGAAAGCATCCATCCTTTCTATGACGGAAATGGCCGGACTGGCCGGATTATCAATATTTTATACTTGGTTAAAAATGATTTGCTATCCTTGCCAATTTTGTATTTGAGCCGTTATATCATTCGCCATAAAGATGATTATTACCGTTTGTTGCAGGAAGTGAGGGTTACCGGGAATTGGGAGGGATGGGTTTTATATATGCTTGATTCAGTAGCGCAAACTTCTAAAAACAGTATAGAAATTATAAAGTCCATTGCGCTTGCTATGCAGTATTTTAAGCATACGCTTCGGGAAAAAGCCCCAAAAGTATATTCCCAGGATTTGCTCAATAATCTTTTCCGCCATCCATATACCAAAATAGAATACCTGATGGCTGACCTGGGCTTGAGCCGTAATACAGTTATCCGCTATTTGGTACAACTGGAAAACCTGGGTTTGATTGAAAAAAAGAAAGTTGGCCGGAATAATTTCTATATGAACAAGGCGCTCATTAACTTATTGGTTAAGCCCGGATAATTTAAGATTTCCTCAACAGTTTGGCAATTTAACCTTTACTTCATTATTCATATTTCAATTGTTCAAATGTTCGGTTGTTCAATTACAAACCACCCTTCCTACTTCAATCTAAATTCCTTAATTTTGCACCATAATTCATAACTTATAATTTAATAATTCATAATTCCAAAAATGAGTATTACCGATAATTTTGAACGCCGCCATATTGGCCCTGATGCACATGATGTTGAAAAAATGCTTCATACCATTGGCGTCGAATCTCTTGACCAGCTTATTGATGAAACCGTCCCGTCGAAAATAAGGATGCAGCCGCCGCTTGACTTGCCTGTTGGCCTGAGTGAGCGTGAAATGCTTGCGGAGTTGAAAAAAATGGCTTCCCAAAACAAAATATTCAAGTCTTATATCGGTATGGGGTACTATGACTGTGTTACGCCGCCGGTTATTTTGCGCAATATTATGGAAAACCCGGGCTGGTACACCGCCTATACGCCTTACCAGGCGGAGATAGCGCAGGGAAGGCTGGAAGCGCTGATCAATTACCAGACAATGGTGATGGACCTCACAGGCATGGGAATAGCAAATGCATCCCTGCTTGATGAAGGCACCGCCGCCGCAGAAGCCATGCACATGCTTTGGGAACTAAGGGGAAAAGACAAAGGCAATACTTTTTTTGTATCTGAAAACTGCTTCCCGCAAACGATAGATGTGGTTATCACCAGGGCAAACCCGCTGGGTATAAAAGTAGTTATCGGCGACCACAATAAAATTGAATTTAATGACGACCTTTTTGGTATTTTGGTTCAGTATCCGGATGCAAAAGGTTCTGTAGAAAACTATTTTGACCTTTGCACAAAAGCACACGAGCAGGGCGTAACCGTAGCTGTAGCCGCAGACCTGCTTAGCCTTACACTACTCACTGCTCCCGGCGAATTCGGGGCTGATGTAGTGGTCGGCTCTACACAGCGTTTCGGCGTACCGATGGGTTTTGGCGGGCCTCACGCCGCCTACTTTGCTACCAAAGATGATTTCAAAAGGCAGATGCCTGGCAGGATCATTGGCGTGTCCATTGATTCTTATGGCAATAAAGCCTACCGCATGGCGCTCCAAACCCGCGAGCAGCATATCCGCCGCGAAAAAGCCACCAGCAATATATGTACTGCACAAGTATTACTCGCTGTTATGGCCGGGATGTATGCAGTATATCATGGCAGCGAAGGCATTAAAAATATCGGCAAACAGGTAAATACTAATGCAAGATTGGTTTCCGCCGAATTGGAGAAATTAGGGTACAAACAAACAAACAAACACTTTTTCGATACTTTATATATCGAAACAGGCGATACACAACTCACTTCCAAAATAAGGCAGGAAGCATTGGTTCGCCATATCAATCTCCGTTATTTTGACGGCCATGCTATTGGAATATCTATTGACGAAACAACCAACCTGAATGATGTAAATGAATTGATCTCCGTATTTGCCAAAGCGAAAGGTATAAATGCCGTTACCGTTGGTAACATTGAATATAACGATAAATATAAAAGTGATTACCCGGCAGGTATAGCGCGCCAAAGCGCTTACCTTACTCACCCGGTATTCAATATGCACCATTCCGAAACGGAAATGCTGCGCTATATGAAAAGCCTTGAAAACAAGGACTTATCTCTCGCTCATTCTATGATCCCATTGGGTTCATGCACAATGAAGCTGAATGCCACCACGGAAATGATACCGGTTACCTGGCCTGAATTTGGCGGCCTGCATCCCTTTGCCCCGGCTGACCAGGTACAGGGCTATTACCAGCTATTCAAAGAACTGGAGCAGCAGCTTTGCGTTATCACAGGCTTTCATTCGGTTTCATTGCAACCAAACAGCGGCGCACAGGGAGAATATGCAGGCTTACTCGTTATTCGCGATTACTTTAAAGACCGCGGGGAAACACACAGGACTGTTGCCCTTATCCCACAATCCGCCCACGGCACTAACCCTGCAAGTGCAGTATTGGCAGGTATGCGCGTAGTGGTAACCCGCACAGATGAACATGGTAATATAGATGTAGATGACATCCGCCAAAAGGCTGAACAATACAAAGACGAATTGGCCTGCCTGATGGTAACTTACCCATCTACGCATGGCGTTTTTGAAGAAAGCATCCGCGATATATGCGCCCTTATCCACCAATATGGCGGGCAGGTATATATGGATGGCGCCAACATGAATGCACAGGTAGGCCTTACAAGCCCTGCGCTCATCGGCGCTGATGTTTGCCACCTGAACCTGCACAAAACCTTTTGCATCCCTCACGGGGGCGGCGGGCCTGGTATGGGCCCCATTGGGGTAGCTATGCACCTTGCACCTTATCTTCCGGGCCATGCGGTAGTTAAGACAGGCGGCGAAAAAGCTGAACATGCTGTATCTGCCGCACCCTGGGGTAGCGCCAGTATTTTGCTTATTTCTTACGTGTATATTCGTATGATGGGCGGCGAAGGGTTGACTAATGCCACCAAATTTGCGATACTGAATGCTAATTATATAAAAGCCAGGCTTGATGGCTATTACAGCACATTATACAGTGGCAAAAATGGCCGTTGTGCACACGAAATGATACTCGATACCCGCAAGTTTAAAAATACTGCAGGCGTGGAAGTAGAAGATATAGCCAAGCGCCTGATGGATTATGGTTTCCATGCCCCAACCGTTTCTTTCCCTGTAGCCGGTACTTTGATGATAGAGCCAACCGAAAGCGAACCGAAACCAGAACTAGACCGCTTCTGCGATGCCATGATCTCTATTAAGAAAGAAATTGATGAGATAGAACTTGGCCTGTCTGATAAGGTGGACAATGTATTGAAAAACGCTCCCCATACTGCTGCCTCCCTGATCACTGACGAATGGAACCACAAATACAGCCGCCAAAAAGCGGCCTACCCAATGGATTGGTCTAAAACCAACAAATTCTGGCCAACTGTAGGCCGTGTGAATAATACCTTCGGCGATAGGAATTTGATTTGCAGTTGCCCGGCGGTGGAGGAGTATGAAGAGCAGCATGCGGAATAAGTAAGGTAAAAAGCTAAATCAATTAATAATCACATGAATAGGTTTGATTTTTATAAAGAGGCTTATTTTAAAGAATTAGATAAAAAAGAGAACTTAAATTCTTCTTTAGGAACACCTATTGCCTTAATTACAGCAATCGGAGTTTGGTTATTTTATTTGTTGAATAATTTTGAATTTAACAAGTCATTCTTTTCTGTGTTACTTATTGGCTTAATGATTTTAGGATGCATTTTTCTAATTTTAGGAGTTTGGAATTTATGTCTATCCTATTACAAACCGAAAGATATTAAGCATTTTAATTTTGAAGACTATTACGATTATCAGTATAAACCACCTTTACAGAAAATTGAAGAAGATTATTCTAATAACCAAGTTGAAGCTGAAAACAGTTTGGTGAATGATTTAATAAAAAGTACTGATTATAACAACAGCTTGAATTTATTTAAGGATAATTACCTTTTGAAAGCCAAAAAGAGGATTATATTGGCACTTTTCTCTTCAATGTTTTCGTTAGCCGTATATGTTTGTAGTTATTCGAATGGTTATAAACCAAAGCTGCT
>Ga0302280_1001588_pt1 | contig 18425 bp, 9 predicted proteins | sample III_Fen_E1_1_FD_198771 | JGI IMG/M metagenome (GOLD analysis project Ga0302280, IMG submission 198771) | Peat permafrost microbial communities from Stordalen Mire near Abisko, Sweden - III_Fen_E1_1 | ecosystem: Environmental > Terrestrial > Soil > Wetlands > Permafrost | place: Sweden: Abisko... | reverse complement strand
TTTTACAGTCAGTAGATAAACACCAAAAGTTAGTCCTGATATGAAACTATTAGTACCGATGACATCTTCGGGGCACGATTTTCTAACCCAGGTGTACATATACGAATTAGGACCAGGTGTGCATCGATTACCATTGAAAGTCTGATCTTTAATACATCCACAATCGGATCCTCGGTTGTTGTTACAGCAACCGAATGGTATCCCTCCTTCTACACAAGTTCTAACAGTAAAACGATCATGAGGTCTATTGTCCGGTCTACATCCTGGTTGGCGTATTGGTTGACGTATTGGTTGATGTATTGGTTGACATACAGGTTGACATAAGGGTTTGCAGTCTGACACGTAGTCAACTTTGTGAACAGAAACGTTATCCGGTCTGTACGGTACGTTGTACGGTCTATGATCCGGTGTTACATTACGATTACGATAGTTACAGTTCGTTCTTTGATCTATCTTCTCATGACAAGAACGTCGATCCAGTATCTGATCTCTATTATCACAACAATCACCGAAATCCGATCTATTGTCGTCACATTCGTTACGTTCATCGATTGAACCACAATTATCATCGAAACATTGATCGAATCCATGATCGAATCCATGATCGAATCCGTGATCAAGTCCGTGATCAAGTCCATTATCACAACCTTCTCTACATTGATCTCTGCGTTCGTCTCTGCATTGATCTCGAACAACGGTGTATGTGATAATAATAGGGTTTGGTTGTCTTACTATGAAATGAATAGGTTCTCCTTTGCATCCGTGTGAATCTGAAATTATCAATTCGTAGTTTCCGGCCCTCAAACCGGTAAAAACATCATCACCGTAATTGATACAGTCATCCCTAATTTCACAAAAACTATCAGATAGTTGATCCAGTCTCCTAAGATCGTAGATGTAGTTTGGTGCAGGTACACCTCCATCTGCCCAGATCTCAACAAACCCATCATGAGCTCCATGACAATCCAGGACAAGTTTAGATCTACATATCTGAGCCCGGATCTTGGCAGGTTCACTGATTCTAAACTTTGTACATACTTTCTGACCGTGTTCTTGATTAAATACTGGATTGAATGTTGGATTGAATGCTGGATTGAATGGTGGATATCCCTGATTAAATTGTTGATTACATTGTTGATTAAAGCCCTGACCACATTTAGATCTGAAACCGTATTCGCACCCACACACTTCACTAACAGTGACAATGTAGTCACCAGCATAAAGTTTATCGAGTCTGTAGATCGCATCCGGACCGATACATTTAGTGATATCTATCCATTCTTGTGAATCATACTCTCTACCCTGATCACATGGTTCACAACCTACGTCTTTGTCACATCTCTTGGATTTACCACAAGGACTACAAAAGTCAGTTACTCGGTTGATTTTAAGAAAGTATGATGGGAATTCACACCAACACTCTTTTTTATTGAGTATTAATTTGATAGGCACACAAGTGAATCCTCCAAAACATCTAGTACGTGGGCACGGATCGTCTATAGTTATGGCTTCTAAATTAGGAGCTAATATGATAAAATGACATGTTTGAGTAATTAATGGATTGACATTGCTTGTAACGGTAACTGTGTATCTACCTGCCAAAAATTTGTGTGGAACAACGTAGTTATGTCCTACTAAATTTTGTGTGGTAATGACATAGATAAAGATCGTACCGTCTGATGTGTTGTTAATTGTAAGAGTGAACGGAAAAACACTCGAATTGTTTATTGATAGATTAGCGATTATCAATGTAAACGTATCATCATAACGTTTTAATACATCCCGAACAATGTTATCGTATCGGTAAGGGTCAGGAGATACACAATCTAACGGTGCTCCCGGTCTACACACTGTAAAAATCTTACAGCAATCAGAAGAGGCACTGACTGGACAAAGGTTAGACAAATCAAATAATGGTCTATCATTGTACAAATTTGGTTGTGAATATGATTGAGGATATGACGTACAAACTCGATTGAATTGTTCGTTTAGGCATGGTTGATTGTAGTTTTCATATCGGTATTGATGTTCATAATGTTGATATTGATTACAAGGATTCGGATTGCATGGATTACAAGGAGTCGCGTTGCAAGGATTAGGATTGCAAGGGAAGGAATTATAAGGAGGATTGCATTGATTACGAGGATCATTTTGGGGTAAGATAATGATATTGTACAAACCTCTGCATGGGGGTATCGTAGTAGTAGTAGGTGCTATTGTGGTTGTCGGTGTTACGGTTGTTGTTGGGATGATTGTCGTTGTCACTGTAGCCAAAACTGTAAATTCAACAGATTGTACGAGAAAATCATCGAAATCGGGTGTTCCACTAGCCATCACATCGACTATGTAGTTTCCAGGAGGTATGACGGTGTTTGTCGAACCGGAAGGGGTTGATGGATTGCTAGAGAACCCCACAGTTGTATAGAAAGGCACATTGGGTGCTAGTAAATCATACCAATTGAATTCAAAATACGTTCCATTGATTCCCAAAGATATATTTGTGTAAGCGAGTATCGTAACGTTAGCAAAAGCATTACCGTTTAATTCGACAACAGATGGATCATCAGGATCCGGATAAATGTATGGATTCGGGTTCGGTGTGAAGTACAATGATGTTGATAGTGTCGGTATCACTGTAGTGGTTGGTGTTGTGGTAGTAGTTGGAGATGTGGTAGTAGTTGGTGCTACGGTTGTAGTTGTAGTTGGAGATGTAGTTGTAGTTGTGGTTGGAGATGTAGTTGTAGTTGTAGTTGAAGTTGTTGTTGGAGGGATAGTAGTTGTGGCTGTAGGTAGAACCGTGAACGTGACATCTTGTGTGAGGGAACTGGCAAAATCAGATGTAGCACTAGCGAATACATCGACCACATAACTATCAGGAGTGATAATACCATTACCCGAACCGACCGAAATCTCTGGATTCGGCGAGAAGCCTGTTGTGGTGTAGAACGGTATGATATCTGATGCAGAATTGTACCAGTTGAATTTAAACCATGTTCCTGTCGGTCCCAGAGCAACATCTGTAAAGGCGTTTATCACCACATTCGCAGTAACATTACCGTTCAATTCAATTATCGTGTCATCATCCGGATCAGGAAAGACGTATGGATTCGGATTCGGAACAAAAGTTAATGATGTTGCTAGTATTCCTATGGGTGGAGCTAAAGTAGTTGTGGATGTGGTCAGTGAGATCGTTGTGGTAGGTGCGATAGTGGTTGTGGATGTAGGTGCGATAGTGGTTGTGGATGTAGGTGCGATAGTGGTTGTAGATGTTGGTGCAATAGTAGTTGTGGTTGTAGATGTCGTTGCAGGTAATGTAGTGGTAGGATCGGCTAGAACTGTAAAATGAGTAGATTGTACGATAGGATTCGTGAAACTAACATCTGCACTTGCTAAAACGTCCACAGTATAAACTTCTGGTGGTACACTGGACCAGTCCGAGCTCGCGTTTAAAAGAGTGCCAGAACTACTGGTTGAAAATACAGGAACTGTGTTAGATTGCGAATTGTACCAGTTAAACTTGAACCACGTTCCGAGAGGACCCAGAGAAGCAGTTACAAATGCTCTCACTGTCACGAACGCAGCAGCGTTGCCGTTCAATTGAATCGTAAACGGATCCTCTGGAATCGGGAAAATATACGTATTAGGATTAGCACGAAAACTCAATGATGTCGACAGCATAGTTGTTGTTTATACATACAACTAAGAAAAACATATATTAAAATACTATATCTAAAATGGTACCATCCGCATCAGTAACGATCAGTTTGTACTTTCTATCTGATGTGAATAGTAGTTTCTCCGGTTCATAGACGATTCTATCATCGATTACGTATCTGTAAGGACCACGACCATCTTTAATGATTATCTTTATGTAGAATCGGTTTTGATCAATAAAGAGCTTTTTCACTTCAACACCCATATTTGTATTAGAGCGGTGATGATATGATGATCTGTTGACAGGAAGAGGATCTATCGGTAAGACACGTCTATCGGAGAATCTACCGTGAAGAATATCATGAGAATCATCACGGGGTCTGACCGGAAGATTGTTGTGCAGATTGTGATGTAAATTATGATGTAAATTATGATGTAAATTGTCAGTATGACGTAGATTGTCAGATAGATTGCGATTCAAAGTATTGTGAAGACTATCACGTGGCATATCTCGAAAACTAGCGTAAGGTCTATCACGAAGATGAGGATCCGAACCACGATGAAGAGTATCAAAAAGACTATTACGTAAATTGACACGAGGTCTATCTAATCTATCACGTCTATCTTCACGTCTATCGTTCCATCTATCATCACGTCTATCTTCACGTCTATCGTTCCATCTATCATCACACCTATTATTCCATCTATCATAAGGTTCAACATACGGTTCGATGTATGGTTCAACACAAGGTCTGACGCAAGGTTCACAATAAGATTCGATACATGGTTCAACACATGGTTCAATACATGGTTCAATACAAGGTTCAATACAAGGTTCGATACAAGGTTCGATACAAGGTTCGATACAAGGTTCACATATAACATCACATTTTTTAGGGGGTTGTGACACAATAAATGGTAGTTTAATTATACACCCATCGGCATCTTCAACAATTATGACATACTCTCCTGCTTCGAGACCGTATTTAGTATCGTTATGATCTTTTTGTCCAATCCCAACAAAACAATTCGAATCTTTCTTGATAAGACTGTATGAATAGGGAAATCTACCTCCGGTTGCCCAAACTCTTACCGTACCATGATTATCACCATGATTTAAGAGCTCTAGATCCTGTGATTCCGAACACAGTTTAGCTTTTAGAGGGTTAGGTTCGTATATCGTAGCAGAAGCAAATATACTGCAAGAATGTGTATGAGTGACCGAACACAATTGTTGAACCTCAATCGTATATGTACCTGACCTGAGATGGCATGCAATAATAGGAGCTATCAAAGGTTGAATTGGTTGAACTGGTTGATGTTGATATTGAACACCAAACCATCCGTCGGGATTTTTGCACAGATCAACAACACACCCGGTTTTAGGATCGATGTATTCGTATTCACAATTGGGTTTGATACAATTACTGCATTTATCATCAAAGATGGTATTTTCACGTTTCAACCTGTAACGATATCCAGCATCACCACAATCCCTATTATCATCACACCAACGAGGTCCATAACCTGTATTAATTTTGGCGGTTAATGTTCCATCCTTTGAACCGAAACATTTGAGATTCTGACATGGAGGATCGAGCATAACAGATATTAGATTAGGTTCGGGGACGATCACGAACGCTGTGTACGTAGTACCCAATGTAGAATTTAAAAGTGTGATCATGTATTCTCCTGCGTACAAATTAGGAACGACGAATCCATTAGGTGGTGTGGGGGATGTGATAGTATTAGATACACAGTAACCGGTGGTGTTGTTTACAAGAGATAGCTTGATAATATCATTATTTGGTATACCAACAGACGGATTCAATACGAAGCTCATACCAAAATGTTCGCCGGGGGTGTTCAGAAACATTGATACGATATTAGGTGTTAACGGAACATTGGTCGTAACGTTTTGGAAAATAATAGATTGTGTTCTGGAGATCGGTGTTGGTTGAATAGGTTGTGGATTCTGAATCAATTTAAAAAACGTGATCGGAAGATTTATAACGGAGCTCATTTGTTCTATATTTACACATACATATTCTTTAAATTTTTCGTGTGTATGTACACGTGAATATTGTCATACACAAAAAGTAGAATCTTCGGTCAGAATTGTAATGCATTCATTAAGATCTTTATCGTTGTTTAGGGCTTGGAGTTTGAGATATCTACCGTTCATATACAGATTGATATCGTTGTATCCTTGATCGTGCATGTTCATGATGTAGTTTTTGTCAGGAGGTGTGAAAGAATACATAATATCACATACATATTTGGGATAGATGTGTGCTTTCATAAAAGGATAGTTGAGACATGATATCTTTACTGTGTTTTCATCGATGATCGGAAGATTATTACTTAATCCTCCATCCAGATATCTTTTATAATCAACAGTACGGATAGTATTGTCAAGCAGGATAGGAATGCATGCAGATGCCTTCAAAGTATCTATGAACTGCACATAAGATGTGAATTTAGTTTTTATCTCATTCAAAGGTATGATATACGTTACATTTGTGATAGATATGTGACATCTATCCGAATTCAGGATGTATTTGTTAAATCTATCTTCGGTCATGTAGTGAATCAGCATGCTACTGTACTCGTCGACCTGTTTACTAAGTTTCAGATTACGATACCTTAGACCCACAACAAAGTCTAGTATCTCTTGTAGAACTATGAATTTGTTCGGGTCATGTTCGAAACATAAGACCAAAGATACAATCCCTGCTCCACCACTAGCTCCTAAATACTTCGTATTGTGAAACAGTTCGGGATTTTCAAATATGTATCTTACAACACCGATATGATACATGCAGTTGTAGCCTCCACCCGAAAAACTTACAGAATCCAGAGACAGTTTATGTTTGTGTTCCATATCGTTTATGATGGACACTACTTTCTGATTTAAACATATATTCGCATCGATCAGATCTACAGTTTGACGATCTAGATTGACTACATCTTCAGGACCTCGAATGTGCAGTTTTCTTCTGGATCTCATGTTAGTACTGTGGATTGATAACAGATATTCTTCATTAAGTTTGGTTTCTGATCTTTTTGATATATTGGATGGATGTTCAAAATCATCAAAAAAGTCACAATATTCATAGTGGTTGTGTTCGTTATCATTTGCTGATTCATTGTATTGATTTATCATATCGGGGGAGATCTCATCTTTATCGATAGTATTAGTAGTAGTGATATTGATATGTTGATATGGATTTCGGATAAAGACAGATGTTAGATCGTCTAATCTAACATTTTTTAAACCGGATATTATTCCTTTAGTCGTAGTCGATGTTGCGGACATTATGGCATTAGTAAGATTTTTTGTTGTTTCCGTAACACCATTCAACATCACTCCAATCTAAACTAAGAGTAGATGAATATTTATAAGTAAACGGTCATTATTATTAAATTTTTCAATTTTAAACTAATGGATGCGACGGAAGGAAAAATGAATACAAACATTGATTCTAAACACATCCTAGAAAATCATCAACATCAGCACAATGTGTAACATTCCTACAGAAATCCTGTAAACAGCTACCGAACTTATCACGGGAGATGATGTAGATGATTGGGGATTGTTTCCGTGATTCTAACATACCTATGAGATATCCGATGTAATGATCAACTGCATCTTTTCTGTTAGATCGAACGACGATGTCTGCATTTTGTTTGACACTACTACAAAAGCCGGCAATTTTTACGATATGAATATCTTTGGCAGGGATCTTTACATTGTACAAACGTGCTACTTGATTCAGGTTAGAGATGTTTTCAAAATCAACAAGAATAAACACCATGTTCAACATATCATTAGTATTCAAAACATCGTCGAATATATTGTTGATTTTGGAAACAGTAGTGGTGTTTGATTTGATGATGTGGTTGTCGATTGTCTTGTTCAAATCGTCAAGTGTTTTGTTCGAGTTGTCAAGTGTTTTGTTCGAGTTGTCAAGTCTATCGACAATCACATCATCAAATTTGAATGTTTGTATTTGAGTTTGTGAATGATTGTTTCCGAGATTCTTTTCTAAATACTCAAGTATCTGACTAAAAACACAATACTCTGCTTCCTTCTTGGTCTGATACTTTATGTTTTTGGTAGTGAAGGTTATTTTTTTACCGTTGTAAATGATTGGTACCGAACATGTAAATAGATTTATGTTGCCCTCTCGTTGATGCTCTTGTACAAACTTAGAACTACATAGCGATACTTCAGGTGAAATACTTAGATCGTAACCCTTATTGCATTTCTGGGATATCAAACGACAAACCGCCGATTTTGGATGTTCTATCTCGGACATTATTAATTTGTTATGGTGTATTCATAGATTTGAATGAGCACACTAAACACATTATAATTCAAATTTTTAAACAACAGTGAGGATCTTATCGATATCGTCTTCATAAACATTGGCCAGAATATTAACAGGATTCAGTTCAACAACAGTTTTAAGACCTCGTCTCTCCATATTTTTATCGTATTTGTAGTTGAAAACAGTGATTAATAAACGTTCTCGAATCTGTTCGGCGGTTGCAATGTATTTTAGCATCTCTTGGGTAAATACTTCGTTCGATATCGGATCTAACAGTTGATATCTGGGAACCATTAGTTCAACCTTCTCCATGAATTTTAGGGTGACCATATTAGTTGATACATCGTAGTAGTTGAGATCCGTTGGACAATCATTAATTATTTGTTTACCGATATTTATATTTATATTAATAGCTTCTGATCTTTCGAGAGATACGATAACATAATAGTACTTTTCGAGTTTTCCGCCTTTTGTATCTGACATTTTCTGTTTTAAAATATATCGTGATCTGAAAAACGGATTTGTTAATGAATCATCATCTACTTTATACACTGGAAAGAAATCCAATAAGTGATAACTGTACATAAAATGATCGATACCACATACAGATATGATATTATACCTTTCTTCAAGTAAGGCTACCTTTGAAACAATAATTCCATTATCCTGTACGTTTTGATCGCGAAATTTGAAATAATTATAGTCCCTTATGAAACTGTACTGATCATTATAGATTTCATCCTTTTCTGTAACTTCTTCCGTGTGTTTCTGAACCGATTTCGAACTAAAACCAAGATCGGTCAAAGCAAGAATATTTAATCTGTTTGTTTGTTGTAACTTTTCGATAAAAACAAAATATATGAATCTTTGTAATCTTTTCAAATACTTGATATCTTCCCATGGATATTGTGAATCGATGAACAGGATGGTGTATATATCCAAAATAAACGTACTTTGACGTGGAAAAAGCATATGGGTGCTATTGAGTTTGAGATGAGTCTGTCTGTTGCTATTGATATAACCGTAAGACGTAAAATATTTGATGGTTTTAAGTAAAAATTCAATACTTTTGTTGTCGATGTTTGTTTTATCTGTATTTTTGTTGTCATTTGATATCAGTTTTCTGACGCCATTAGGTTGATTATTATTCATTTTTAATAGATAAATACTCATTGTTATTAATTGGTCTCTAACGAACTCATCACTAATCAATACTTCATATGTTTGGTTTTTCAAAGCAGTTGTCATTTTTGATCTTTGAGTTCTTATCTCGTCCGGATCATTAATCGTCTGTTGGAGATGGTTGGAGTACGCATCACCCGTCACAACAGTCTCCAGCTGTTTATACTGGAGTAATAATTCATCGATGTCCCTATCAGGTATGTTACCATTAAAAGGTAGATACTCGTCATACGCTTCAAAAATGGCTTTCTTATCTTCATGTTCGTATCCATAAGAAAGATCTATGAATTCTGCACCCAAAGGTATCGAAAAATATTCTGATTTATCTGTCACAAATACCACAACGAACGATACCATCAATCTACCCAAAGCAAAATCAACCGAAATATTACGGGGTTTGTCCCAATCGAAGGCATCTTCGATTCTCTTATAGGAACGTTGATATGGAGCTCTAGTTCTATCTCGTTTCTCCCTGTACTGAGAATTTTCCGATGATTGACGATCGGGCTCAAGACTAGTACCACTTGATCCCAACTTTGCGAATTTATCAATGTTTTTGAAGAATCGATACAATCCTTCAATCGAATCGAAAGCATATGATGATCCCGTTATTTGTTTATTGATACTTATGTAAAAAGGGGTTATGAGATCTTGTTTGGGAATCGATTGTGGATACATAACGGTTCTGGTTACGAATTCTCCTGTCTGTTGATCTCTGTATGGTTCAGTATTTTTAATCGTAATCGCAAAATCATTCCGATTGGAATGAACACGATTAAGTTTTCTCATACGTTGTGCAGATACGAACGCCGTATGATCGAGTACACCACTATATTCATTTATGCGTGCGATCTGTTCATACAACTGATCATCGTTCATCTGTCGTACTGTAGGTGATGTGTTTGGATAATTATGGTCTCCAATCAAAATACTAGCAATATTAGCAACATTGTACAGAGTTTTAACGTCTCTCCATTCCATAGTGTCTGTGGATACATGTTGAAGTTTTTTGATCAGTTCCTCTGCTGTTCTTGGTTGTAATAGAGTTTGATACACCTTCAAAAACTCGTTGTTGTCGCGTATAAGAGTTGTATCTCTAAACGTGATAGATATAAATAGTTTGAACCAATCTACTAGTTTTCCTCTAGTAACACCATACATAGATTGTTGATTTATACATTTCTCTAAGTTAGGGTCCGCTTCAAGTGCATCCAGCAATCTGAATATTTTAGAGGGACTCGTCATCAAATCAATGGGTGATGCATACAGATAAGGTTGATAATCTTGATTATTAAAAGTTATGTTAGATGAAGTGTCATCGGTGAGAATTTTTAATATTTTCTGTTCAAACTCGATTCTACCGGTCCGTATCTTGTTCAACATCTCATACATCATTTTGTTCAATTTGGCTGACATTATCGCATCATTTTTACCACACATCGACAAATACTCATACTCTGTGTTGGTGCCCAAAAACATGTTACGAAATCTGTTAAGAATCATAAACTGTAGTATTGTTATCATCTTTTCGTTTTCTTTCGTACGATCGAGAAAGATGAAATTCTTCTTATTATTATCATTTTTATTTGTTGCGACCAGAACAAGAGAAAAATCACAATCACTCTTTTTGAATACCTGATTGACATCATCGAGATAGTTCTGAAAAACATCCTGATCGAGATGACTATCAAGTATGTAGTTGTACAGTTTGTAGACATTACCTCCTTTAAAAATAATTTTGATCTCTCCGACAGTTTCACCTGGTTTCGTCAGTAGTGGTCCGAACACCTTTTTAATGAAATCCTCGTCTTCATTCATTTCCCGTAATATTTCATCGAGTTTAACCAACATTTTCTCGACATGTACCGAAGAAGACACGTAATCAGTTACAATACCAATCAATGCTGACATGAATTTTTTAGGTTTATCTATTCCGTAATCGTACACCAGTGTTTGAACATCATCTATCTCAATCTCGTCATTTAGAGTCACATCAATACTGCATGTAGATTGTACTGGTTTATTTGTAGATCGTTCTGGTACGGATTTAGGATTCCTTTGGAGATGTAACTCTGGTAGACAGATAGCTTTCGGATCTTTCGATAAAATACTATTGATTTCATCGTATATTGTTGACCATGAACGATTTTTATCGATGTCACGACTGGACAAGCTTTTACACAGCTTATTTCCTTTTCTGGTAGATTCCGTTACTATTACATGTTTATTATTTCGTTTATCAAGTTTTATTATTGTATCTGTATTGTTTATTTTAGATTTGGATTTAGCTAAATTCTGGACCACTTTCATTTCTTCAGATATCTCGACAAGTTGTTTTTGTGCAGGACCACCCCATCCCCACCAACTTGAATTATTTTGTACTGATCCGGACATATCAGCCAGAGCTTTTTTAAGATTAATATTCTCCTGTTCAATATCCGCACATTTTGTATGTATCCTTGTCAGAAGTTTATCGATTATCTGATCCCGTTCTTCGATGGTGTCCACAACCACGAGTGCCTGTGGGGCCGGAACCATTGCTGCCGCTTCATATGAAAACATCTTATGACTTATGATTTATAACTTATAACTACACGCGAAATAAAGATTTAGTGATTCATTCTCATTCGTAAAAGTTGAAATCGATAATGTTAATATATTTGTAACTAAGATCCCATAGATATTATTCCAAATGCTTACGATCAAAGGACGAACACTTTCAGATAGAATCGCAGTTTCAAAAGATTCCATCAAATCTCTTCTGAACAATACACATCTCTCGTATCTCTATGACATAAACGATCTATGTCCCGACAGTATCATCACTTTCGAAGAGATTCTAGCTCGAGCCAAAGTACTTAATACCGATACAGATGATTCTACTGTTGTATCCGAAATGATGAACGTTTTTAAACAGTTCTTAGCAAAAAAGACCGTATTGCAACCTAATAAGAAATTCGGAGTCGGTATGATCGATATCAGTGTCGAAAATGTTCCATCCTGTTCTATTATCGACAGACTCAAGATAAATATCATTCCGTCATTGATCCCAAAAATCATCACCGATCTCGGATTGGGATCAATATACGAACAGTTGATAGTATATGAATACATCTACATGTCAGAAAAACATACCCTTCACAAAAAACTAGACATCATCGTAGAAAACAACTATGCAGCACTCCTATCATTCTTAGAAGACTGTTCATTAGAGGTATGTACCACCTCCGCAGAATATCCATTTATCGACTATTCCAAATCACAAATGATCGAGCTTCGTCATAGATACTACAATGCTGATTGTACTGATGGTGGTAACAGAGTAGAAATGTTTAATAGATTTATCGATCATCATGCGAATTGGTTATCGTACAATGTCACAGATCTAAACAGAATCGATGATCGGTCTATTCGTATAGCGGAGATGGTTGATCATAACGATTCCACAAGCTTGATGTCTTTGATGTGTCTGTCGATCGATGAGTTCTCCCATCTAAACATACGATATCAACAAAACCCACAAAGTACATCAACCGTTTTAGAAGTACTGCTGCCTCAATTAGATACTGGTAGTTTCGTGAATGTTAGGGATGATGAAGGTTTTATCAGGCTGTACGACTCATTGGATCTCATGATGAGACTGTTCGAAGACGATAGCGATTTGATATCGTTGATACCCAAACGTACACAACAGAAGATAGTGACTTTGTGGTTAAAGATGAGTTCACCCACTTACAAATGTTTTAGATACTGTCGTGAGTATCCTAATATGCGAGGTTTTCGTACAATCGTACTAAGTAAATCGATCGAACACATCATCTCTAATATGTGTGTGACGTTTGATGAAATGGGATATATTCTGACTATGGACAATCTAGAAATGTTCCAGATAATGTGTAAGAATACAGAGTTCAGAACAATTCATCCGACATTCTACAGATATCTACCGCCAAAGATCCTAAATTGGATCATAGATCGTAGCATTAAAATCAACAATGTTTCTAAACTAAAGGGATCTCCTAAGTTTTCGATCAATATGTATGATCTGTTCAACAGGTCTAAATCTGAGATAACCCAAGTATTGAACATACTTCATGATAGTTTCGAAAAGGAACCTATCATCGAACTGGTATCAATCAACAACAGATATGAATACGTCGATTGTATCTATGCTGTGATGTATTGGGACTATCTATTAATGTTGATCAACAGTCCGGAATGCATAGCACATATCGCGACTGTTCTGACATCTGTCTCAAACATCAAATCTAATCTGTCCAACTACTATCTGGATGTTGTGATACTCATGACGGTTTTAGACAATGTTGATAACATCGATTCATGCAGTATCAAAACATCCCTTACTAAACTCACAGAACATATGTTCAACGATAATGACATGATGATATCTGGACCAGATTTTACCGAGATCGCGGAGGAGCTTAAACGAATCGGAGTGGCAAATACAGAGTATCTATCATCTCTCAAGGATATTCAAGACGGATCTGGATTTGTTCATTATGATACAAATAACAATGATGATAATGATGACAATGATGAAAGTGAAAGTATAGAATAAGATGTAAACAAACATTTAATTATTTATGGTAACATGCCAAACATACTGCACATATTGTTATGTGGGTACATAATCTACACAATATTCGATACCGCTTTTGTTGTATACCATGATTCACAAGTACAGTATACAACAGAACACGATCTTTACAATATTCTTCACAAATCAACAAGAGAACGATTTGTATTGAACATTACAACAATTCTAACCAAGACCTCCTACAACACTCTACATAATATACGGATCGATCGTACTACGTATCAAGGTGTCTTTGTCATAAATCACACCTATTGTTACAAGTACAGTAACACCAATACTACTAAATCGTGTGATTATTCAAAATCAAATCAATTTTATTACGGTTTGGTTCTGCCTGTAAACGGTCACACTACCATAATAAACAGACTGACCAACAATACTAAAATTAGGGCAGAATACTACGATAAACAAAGTACGATATTTGACATGTTCTCTGTCGGAACGTTCGTGTACTATCTTGTAATAATAATAATAATCAAAACGGCATTTTCGTATGTAATGTCGAGTCTCTCTAATGCAGATCAGATCATCAATAATATCAATGGTATCAACAATGATTCAATCTGTCTCTTGGAGGAGATTGTAACGACACAGTTCGATGATGTTATCGGATCGATCGAGGCCAAGAGTCAGTTGAGAAAATATGTGGATATGATGGTCAATCGTGAAAACTACATAAAGATCGGAGCAAAAGTCCCGAGAGGAGTGTTGTTGTGTGGATCTCCAGGTTGTGGAAAGACTCTGCTCGCAAAAGCCGTTGCAGGTGAAGCAAAAGTAAAATTCATATCGGTGTGTGGATCTGATTTTGATGAGATGTTCGTGGGTGTTGGGAGTTCAAGGGTCAAGAAGATGTTTGCGCTGGCTAGAGCCAATGCACCATGTATTGTGTTTATCGATGAGATAGACAGCATTGGTGAGAGTCGTACCTCTAATATACATAGTGGCAACAAAACCGATACCCTTAACAAGATACTGGCTGAGATGGACGGTTTCAATCCCAGGGACAACATCATGGTTCTAGCATCAACGAATCGAGAGAACTCACTAGACAGAGCACTTATGAGATCTGGTAGATTCGATTCAAAGATCTACATCGATCCCCCTAATCGTAAGGAGAGGGTTGATCTGTACAAACTGTATCTTAGGAAAATACACCTGAATGTAGCAACAAATACAGCTCCCCTGATATATGGGATTGACATTTTTGCGGATACTATTGCCGATAATATCGCAGATCAGCTTTCAAAGATGTCACCTACCGCCACAGGTGCAGACATTGCCAATATCTGTAATCAGGCTGCAATCAATGCTGCATCAAAAACAAGACAGTTTGTATTGCCAGAAGATGTTTTTTCAGCAATAGATGATGTTTTGATCGGTATCGAAAAGAGATCCAAGAAAGTCGTAGACAAAGAATTAGAAGTGACTGCATATCACGAAGCGGGTCATGCATTGATAGGATATCTACTCAAGGACGCTTGTCCCCCGATGAAGTTGAGTATCATACCCAGAGGTCACGGTATAGCGGGCTACACTATGCCCGAAGAGAGTGATACAAACAATTTCACAACAGAACAGTTAACAGCACAAGTGTACGGATTATTGGGCGGAAGGTGTGCTGAGATTATAAAGTTTAATAAAGCAACAACAGGTGCAAGTAACGATTTCGAGAAAGCAACCAAGATAGTAGAATCAATGATAACGAAACACGGTATGTACGATTCACCAATGGTTTATGAGATGAATCGAACATCATCCTACTGTGTATCAGATACCAAAAGACATGAAATAGAGAATTTAATCAAGGTTAAATTAACGAATATTTACGATGAGGTATTAAATATCTTAAGACATCATTCGGATCAACTAGATCTCTTAGCACAAAAACTCTTAGATAGTGAATATATGGACTATGAACAGATCAAAGAGTTGTTTCCAGATTTCGAAGATAGTGTGGACACTAGTACTAATAAAAATAAAAACAAAGTGTAACTGTATTACACAATCGATATTCCGGTCAATGGTACAGTGGTTAATGTCGATGTTGATTCCAATGTCGATGTTCCGTACAATGGTACATGAGTTGATCGTAAACTTTGTTCTGTTAAACGTTTTTTGCAGTTGTAACATATATCATCAAATAACCAACAACAAAGTGCAAGCAGTATCCAAAGTACTAGTATCGTGAGAGATCCGACGAAAGATCCAAAGAGCCAAACAGTAACCGGATCAAAAATTGATACCTGAAACATCAGCAGTACCAGACAACCAATAGCCACTGCAATCAGATACACAACTCCGAGAAATCCAATCGCACACAAAAACCTAAGAAACCAAATAAATATCTCCCTTAGACCCTCTACAGTCGATACGACACAACGATGAGTTGTTGAATCATATTCATACAAATTTTTAAAATGAAGATTTTCAATCTGTTCATCATTCAATTTTGGTATCATAGATGAATATTTACTCAAAAATTGTAGTTATAACTGCAATTGTTATTGTGCTATTCAAATCCATTTATTTTCAATTTTTTGTTACTATTGATTGCAATGTTCTCTAACAAGTCTAGTCAGCACATCTCCGTGACATCTGTTAGGTTTACACCAACATCCCAGAACCTTGTTATTTAATTCGATAAGTTTTGCCATGAGATCAGGTTTAGATCGAATATATTCTTCGTACAACCTCAATGATTCATCCAAAGTGTATCCAGGTTTCTTTTTCTTATTTGTGATATTATTTTTTGCTACGGGATATGGATTGTGCCAGATAGATTTAGTTGTACCCGGAACATAAAAACTCATATCACGACCGATGTACACATGATCGTCGTGGGTGTTCCAATCAGAAAAATCATCGTATCCTGCTTTGACAAGAAACGCTTTCTTGATGTTTACCACATCTTTTACCTCAATCATTAAATCACTATTGATATGTCAGATCTATTGTTTTATCATTTAGTACCGATGAATAGCCTTCAATAATTCGTTCAACATTTTTTCGGGCGGTGGAACCTCCGGTTCTAGGGGCAGTGCGGCGTAGCATGTAGTGCGTAGTAACGAAGGCTCCATTGAATGGTCACCAATAATTCGTTCAAGTTCATTCGTTCTCAATGATTGTTCACCTCATTACTAATTTTATCCCTAACTCCTTCAATTAAAATGGATCATTGATACTATAGATGACAGATAGCATTATTATTCCCATATCAGAAAATATCAATAACGAACCAATAACTGATCAACCATCAACTATCGATATATCTATTGATACATCTACAGAATCAGAATCTGAGATTGATAAAAAACTACAAGATATCTCGCTAGTATCCAAGAAAGCAAGACAATTAGTCGGCAAGAACTGTGATGCTACCAATCCTGAATCAATCATCGGTAATGTTTTCACTAACAATAGATCGATCATGGTATCACCAATCTTTGCACTAATCTCGTACATGATCCTTGGTCAACTATTGAGTCTTGTCAGATACTTCTGTGAGATACTAGTTCTGATAGTCATGCCATTAAAGATAGTCTTGCATGTATTTTCGAGTGATTCTGATCTCAAACACAGTATCGAGAATACCATCGCAACTACTTCTGATATCGACGAAATAAAACAAGCATATAAACAGGCCAAAAAACTAAAACAAAAGCGCCTTGATTACACCAGTACTTTATTACGACAAACACTGGTCATCATACTAATCAAGATATTGATGACATTCTTACCGATATTTGAACTGATTCCATTCATCGGTTTGTTCTCTAACTATGTCTATGCACTACTACTGACAACCATCATGGTAGTACAGACCCCAACGACCCTTATCAATCTTCTTATCGATACAATATGTCATAAAATGAACATCAAGTACCACAATCTCTACATCACAAGTCCGATATCCGATAAGATGATCGATTGGTTAAAAGAAGTCATTGGTAACTCCAAACTATCCTCTATTAGAACAATTAGAGACACTGTTCTCAAATACGATAATAAAACAACGGATATCGAACAAGTAGTACATGACTTGGGCGATGTTAATGTTAATGTTAATATGGATTATTTGAATCATTTGGGAATCAATGCCGATAATCTAAATATTGTGATCAATCTACTAAAAGATCAGACTAAGAAACTCTTCACGGACGGTTTACGAATAATCTTTAGAAATATACCACGTACCCAAAACTTTGTGGCGAACGTTGTTTTACAGAGCATCGATCAAGAGCTCAATGAAGCACAGACAGATAATACAAATACATCACATGTCTAAAAAATCATATCAATTGCATTCTGTACGATGATCGGTAGAGGAACTATGTGATAGATATCAAACGATGATATCGAACTCATCAACAACAGAATGAATACGTGTGCAAAGATTCGCAGCATTTCATGTGTTGTCAGTTCAACAAAGGGATTAATGACCCTTATCAATAGATTGTTCTTGAGAGTATTCTTAATTCTGTCTTTCAAAATAAGCAGTATATCGGTGTTTTCTATCTCGTTAGGAACCTTTGATATCGTACCTACACCATTTGGGTTGATCTGAGTCACTGATAGTTCATCGACACCAATAATTCCGTTCAGGACTCCTGACACTGATTGTGGTTTTATCGGTACTA
>Ga0302280_1001586_pt1 | contig 18452 bp, 18 predicted proteins | sample III_Fen_E1_1_FD_198771 | JGI IMG/M metagenome (GOLD analysis project Ga0302280, IMG submission 198771) | Peat permafrost microbial communities from Stordalen Mire near Abisko, Sweden - III_Fen_E1_1 | ecosystem: Environmental > Terrestrial > Soil > Wetlands > Permafrost | place: Sweden: Abisko... | reverse complement strand
TGCTTTGGGCAAAATATGCAAACTAAATCTGCGTACAAATTCCATTGCATTTAACGTAAGATGTTTGGTTGTAGCATTGGCTTTATAATCCTTGTACTTAAAGGTGACAGTATCTTTTAAAAACATTCCTTATAAACCAAACTCTCAGTATCTTTTTTTGGATGAAAAAAGAAAGCTCGGAATAGTAAAGAGAATCAAAAAACAAATCGCTAAATTTGATTTGACTAATGAAGATATAGGATTTAAAACAACATAAAAAAGTGACGTTAGTCAGAAAGACAGCACACACACTTGGAAAATATTTCAGAAACATACAAAATAATCATTGGATTATTTGCGACAGGACTTTTAATTATTCCCATTGCTTTATTATTTATCAAGAACACTAAGAAAAGAAAAAACATTATAGTTGACAAAATTGCTATGTCAATACATAAGATGTATCAAAACCTAATAATAACAGATTTTGACCTTTTTCCTGTTGACTCGACTAAATATAAAACATTGGACTTGCTTTTCTATGAAGCTATTAGGACATATCTCGAAAAAAATAATTTTTGTTTGGTTGGAGACTTTGAAGAATCAAACTTTAAAAATAAATTTCCAAATATTCCCTATTTCTCAAGAATAATGATTAGTGAGGATGATTCAATAAAGGCAATAATATATCATTTGAAAATAGGAGAGACATCTTTCAAAACGATAGAATTTGTAACTGAATTTACAAATGGCAATTTCATAATTACATCAAACAATTTTTTAAACTCTCAAATTGAATACCCTAAAGAAATTGAATTTAAATTTTTTAAGACAAACTCGATACAAGAGTTATTAGAAAATCACATAAACAACAAACAACAAATTATAGAATCTAAAAATACGGTTACCCAAAGCCTAAAAGGTATTTCAGGAATAATAGAGCAAAATAAGCGAGAAAAAGCAAAAACAAATTACTATCGTAATCTCATCGGAAAGGACGACATAATTAAAGAATTAAAAAGACTCTGCCCAAATACAGTAGACAACCAAACTATCTTAAATATTGCTGACAGAATAATTGAGCTACGAACTTTGGAAAAGAAAAACTAAATAGTACTTTTGCTAACAGCAGTAGCTGTTGCACAACCCATAAAAAGAATTTAAAAAAACGAAGTCTTTGAAAAAAGGGGCTTCGTTTTTTTTGGTGAGTTGTGCAACATGCACAGCCTATCTGCAATAGGCGAGGTTTCAAGCTCAGTTCGCCATAGATAAAAGAAGTAATTGAACAACTCTTTCAAATTACTACCTTTGCCAAAAATATATAGCCCTTATCATTGCAATCCGACAAAAAAATATACTTTGCTTCTGATTTTCATTTAGGTGCACCCACTCATCAAAAAAGTTTGGAACGCGAAAAGCGCATTGTAAGATGGCTGGACGAAGTGAAACAGGATGCCGCAGAAATTTATTTAATGGGCGACATGTTCGACTTTTGGTTTGAATATAAACATGTGGTTCCAAAAGGTTTTGCTCGCCTGCTTGGTAAAATAGCTGAAATAACTGATTCCGGCATTCCCATCACATTTTTTACAGGCAATCACGATATGTGGATGTTTGATTATTTTCCTAAAGAATTAGGAGTTACATTATACCGAGAACCTATTGTGCGCGAATATAACGGAAAGAAATTTTTTTTAGGACACGGCGATGGCTTAGGTCCGGGTGATAAAGGCTACAAATTTATTAAAAAAGTATTTGCCAATCCTTTTTGTCAATGGCTGTTTGCACGGTTGCATCCCAACTTTGCCATGGGCATGGCGCAGTACTGGTCAAAAAAAAGCCGCATGGCAAATGGCATCAGCGATGAGAAATTTACCGGCGAAGAAAACGAATGGTTAATTGTTTATGTTAAAGAAATTTTAAAGAAAGAACATTACGATTATTTTATTTTCGGACACCGCCATTTACCTCTGGATGTTAAAGTAGGAAACAGCCACTACATTAACCTTGGTGAGTGGATAAAATACAACACCTACGCGGTATTTGACGGCACAAATTTAGAGTTGAAGAGTTTTGAAAAGTAAACGTTTTACGTTTATTGTCGATGGATTTTTGCGACTGTCTTTATTTAATTTTTTATTCGAGTTTAATTTATAATTTAGCGTTTCAAAAATTAAAACCATGAACTTTTTAGATTTTGAAAAACCAATTGCCGAACTATTAGAAGAGCTTGAGAAGGTGAAACAAGTTGGCTTAAAAAGCGGAGTGGATGTTAAAAGTGCTATTGGCGAGATTGAAGAAAAAATTAAAAATAAACGGATTGAAATATTCAGTAATCTAACCCCCTGGCAGCGTGTACAGGTATCTCGTCACCCCGACAGACCTTATACATTAGCGTATATAGATTATTTAACCAACGGTACGTTTATTGAATTGCATGGCGACAGGAATGTAAAAGACGATAAAGCCATGGTGGGCGGCTTTGGCAGCGTTGATGGAAAAACAGTAATGTTTATTGGTCAGCAAAAAGGTATTAATATCAAAATGCGCCAAATCAGAAACTTTGGAATGCCTAACCCGGAAGGTTATCGGAAAGCATTACGCTTAATGAAGCTGGCTGAAAAATTCAATAAACCAATTGTAACACTTATAGATACTCCCGGTGCTTACCCAGGTATAGAAGCCGAAGAGCGGGGACAAGGCGAAGCCATTGCGCGCAACTTGATGGAGATGGCTCAACTTAAAGTTCCTGTTATTTGTATTATTATAGGCGAAGGAGCTTCGGGAGGAGCATTAGGTATTGGCATTGGCGATAAAGTATTAATGCTTGAAAATACATGGTATTCCGTTATTTCTCCCGAGTCGTGTTCTTCTATTTTATGGAGAACGTGGGATAATAAAGAAATGGCGGCAGAAGCCTTAAAACTTACTGCAAAGGATATGTTAGGCAATAAATTGATTGACGGCATTATTCAAGAACCGCTTGGCGGAGCTCATACAAATCCTGAAGAATCATTTGCCAATGTTAAAAAGGAAGTGGTAAAATATATTGCCGAATTGGAACAGCTAAACCCTAAAGAGCGTGTTAAACAGCGTATTGATAAATTCTGCGCAATGGGCGTTGTTAATGAAGAGGCGTAAACATATTCAACCAATTACAAAAAGTTAAGTAAGGTATCTTTTACTTCAATTCCGAAAGTGCTATAATTCTATCAAACTCAAAAGGCTTAATAGCCGAAACAGACAGGCGACCCTGACGCACCAATTGCATATCTTCCAACTGTTTATCTGTTTTTATTTGAGCAAGGGTAACAGGATGTTTTAGTGTTTTGTATGGAGCCAGTTCTACAACGCTCCAGGCAGTATCATCAGTAGTCGGATCCTGATAAGCTTCTTTCACAACTTTGGCAATTCCAACAATTTCAAGCCCTTCATTACTATGGTAAAAAAAAACTAAATCGCCTTTTTTCATAGCACGCATATTGTTTCGTGCAGTATAATTGCGTACACCATCCCATACCGCTTTCTTATCTTTTAAAAATTGCTCCCAACTGTATTTAAAGGGTTCTGATTTTACTAGCCAATGGTTCATCAGTAAAATGTTTTTCTTGATTATTTATAGTAACAAAGTTACGTTTGTATTTTATATTTTCACTTACTTTTCTCAACTGTGAAATATTATCGAAAGTAAAATACATAAACGGAATGAGACTCCATAAAATGTTGATTGGTAAATAGCGATAAAAAGTTCTTGAAAAACCCAGCTCTGTCCTACCCTATTAAATGCGTAAACAAAGGTTTGTTATCATTCAGATATTCGAACGTGAATTTGTTTTTTGTAAGTCTGTCCTTTATCCCTTGTATTTCACCTTTGTGTTTAATTTCTATCCCAACCACAGCAGGTGCAATTTCACGGTTATTCTTTTTGGAAAACTGAAAATAGGTAATATCATCTTCCGGACCTATAATATTGCTTACAAACTCTTTTAAAGCACCTGGACGTTGAGGAAACTGAATCATGAAGTAGTGCTTCAATCCTTCAAAAAGCAGCGAGCGTTCTTTAATTTCTTCGGTACGCATAATGTCATTGTTGCTTCCGCTTACAACGCATACTACATTTTTGCCTTTTAGCTTTTCTCTATCCATTAATGAAAGAGCCGATACAGTAAGTGCTCCAGCAGGTTCTACCACAATTCCTTCTCTGTTGTAAAGATTTAAAATGGTCGTGCAAATTCTTCCTTCGGGTACTAATATGATTTCACTTAATTTGTCTTTACAAATTTCAAAGGTTATATCACCAACTTTTTTTACAGAGGCTCCATCCACAAACGTATCTATTTGCTGAAGCTCTGTGTTATATCCATTCTTGATTGATACATCCATAGAGGGCGCACCAAGCGGTTCTATTCCAATAATTTTTGTATTGGGACTACGTTCTTTGAAATAGATGCTGACACCAGCCGCCAAGCCACCTCCGCCAATAGGTACAAGTAGATAGTCAATTTTAAAATCAGCATCGTCCAAAATTTCTTTAGCAACGGTGCCTTGTCCCTCAATTACTTTTTCGTCATCAAAAGGATGAATGAAAACAGAATTTTTTGCTATGCAATATTCTTTTGCCGATTTTGAAGAATCATCAAACGTATCGCCCGAAATAACAATTTCGATATTGTCTTTTCCGAAAAATTTTACCTGACTTATTTTTTGCGCAGGAGTTGTGGCAGGCATAAAAATTACACCTTTTATATTCAACTTTCTGCAAGCAAAAGCTACGCCCTGAGCATGATTTCCGGCACTGGCACATACTACACCTTGTTTTTTTTGTTCCGGCGTAAGCGAAAACATCTTGTTATATGCACCACGTAATTTGTAGGAGCGCACAGCTTGAAGGTCTTCACGTTTCAAATAGACGTTGCAACCATATTCGTCGCTAAGCTGAATATTTAACTGCAAAGGCGTGTGCAATGCCACGCCTTTGAGATTTTCAGCTGCCTGAATTATTTTTTCAGAGGTTATCAACTTAGTGTTTTGGTCTTAATTTTCTAACAGCAGCACCTGCTCTCCACATTTCTGAATTCTCTAATGCTTTTAACTCTGCTTCTAACTTCACTCTGTAGTCAGGTTGTGAGTTTGAGTCAATAGATTTTTGTGCTTCAATACCATCAGTTACTGATTTATAAAGTCTGGCAAAAACAGGTTTAGTAGCTTCGTAGAAAGGATCCATCCAATCCAAAGCTCCTCTTTGCGCGGTAGTTGAACAGTTTGCATACATCCAATCCATTCCGTTTTCTGCGATTAATGGGTATAAAGACTGTGTAGCCTCTTCCACTGTTTCGTTAAACGCTTCTGACGGTGAATGTCCGTTTTCTCTCAATACTTCGTATTGGGCTCTGAAAATACCTTGAATAGCGCCCATCAATGTACCTCTTTCTCCTGTAAGGTCAGAAGAAACTTCTTTGTAAAAATCAGTTTCAAATAAATAGCCTGAACCTACTCCAATTCCTAAAGCAACAACTTTATCTTTTGCTTTTCCGGTAGCATCCTGGAAAATAGCAAATGAAGAATTTAAACCGCTGCCGGCTAAAAATAATCTTCTCAATGAAGTGCCTGAACCTTTTGGTGCAACCAATATTACATCAATATCGGCAGGTGGAATAATGCCTGTTTTTTCTTTGTAAGTAACTCCAAATCCGTGAGAGAAATACAATGTTTTACCTTTTGTTAAATATGGTTTTACTGTATCCCAAAGTTTAATTTGAGCAGCATCAGAAAGTAAGTATTGTATAATTGTTCCCTTTGAACATGCTTCTTCTATTTCAAATAACGTTTTACCCGGAACCCAACCATCAGCAACGGCTTTGTCCCAAGTTTTAGAACCTTTTCTTTGACCAACAATTACGTTAAATCCATTATCTTTAAGGTTTAACGCTTGTCCCGGACCTTGAACGCCGTAACCAATAACGGCTATAGTTTCATTTTTTAATACTTCACGAGCTTTTTCTAATGGAAATTCTTCGCGGGTTACAACGTTTTCTTCAACGCCGCCAAAATTAATTTTTGCCATGTTTATTTTTTGTTTTAATTGTTATTTTACTATTGTATTCTATTTCTTTTAAATAATTAGATAATGTTTTCATTGGCTTGGTTATCGCCACTCTTCCACTTCTTGAAAACTCAAGAATTCCGAATTTTTCCAATTCCTGAAACAATTTTTTAATTTTTTCTTCGCTGCTTGTCTTTTCAACTACTACAAAATCGTATGAAATACTAATGATTTTAGCTCCGTAGAAGTTAATAATCCGTTGAAATTCTTCATTTTGATTAATTGCCTCACTTGATACTTTGTACAAAGCAATTTCACGGCTTATGATTTCATCATCGCTATGGTAAAAAGCTTTCATCACCTCCACTTGCTTTTCTATCAGCTTTACAATTTTTTCTATTCTTTCTTTTTCAACAGTAACAACTATAGTATAACGATAAATACCTTTTACCTCAGTTTCGCTGGTAATGATGTTTTCGATATTGATGTGACGACGCGTAAAAATGATTGTTACACGGTTCAGCAACCCAACAATGTCTTCTGAAAAAACGGATATGGTATATGTTTGTTTCATGATTCTTATTCCAATATTATTTCGGCAACACTTGCTCCTGTTGGTACCATAGGAAATACGTTCTCTTCGGTTTCAACAACCACTTCCAGAAAATAAGCTTCCTTACAATCCAACATTTCTTTTAGTGCACTATTTAAATCTTTTCTTTCTGTTACCTTTTGTCCTTTTATATTATACGCTTTTGCTATAGCAACAAAATCAGGGTTTTTCAATTCAGTAAATGAGTATCTTTTTTCAAAAAATAATTGCTGCCACTGACGAACCATTCCTAAATAATTATTGTTCAACATCAATATTTTTACAGGAATGTTGTAATCCATAATAGTTCCAAGCTCCTGCATAGTCATTTGGTAACCACCGTCGCCAACTACCAATACTACTTGTTTATCTGGACGAGAAACTTTTGCTCCAATGGCTGCCGGCAAACCAAAGCCCATTGTTCCAAGACCTCCGGAGGTTACATTGTTGTTAGTATCATAAAAATGATAATAACGGGTTGCTATCATTTGATGTTGACCTACATCGGTAACTATAACTGCTTTCCCTTCTGATAATTTATGGAGTTTGTCAATTACTTCAGACATTTTTACACTCACCGAAGTTGGATTAACAGCTGCATTAATAACCTTTTCTAATTCTATTTGATGGCAGACTTCAAATTTATCCAACCATTCTTTTCTCTCTTTGGTGTTAACGCCCGATTTAATCATTGGCGTGAGCAAGTTCAATGCTTCTTTTGCATCACCCAAAACAGGAACATCTGCGTGAACTATTTTGTTAATTTCTGCTCTGTCTATCTCGATGTGCACTACTTTGGCTTGTTTGGCATACGTTTTTACATTGCCCGTTACACGGTCGTCAAAGCGCATCCCAACAGCAATTAATACATCACATTCGTTGGTCAAAATATTTGGCCCATAATTACCGTGCATACCCAAATATCCTACATACAAAGGGTGTTGCGCCGGAAATGCCGATAAACCAAGTAATGTAGAAGCTACCGGTATATTTCCTTTTTCAGCAAATTCGATTATTTGTTGTTGTGCTTCGGCAAGTAAAACACCGTGCCCACAAAGAATATAAGGTTTTTTAGCGCTATTAATTAATTCTGCCGCAGCTTCTATACTCTTTACATCTATTTCAGGATACGGCACATAACTTCTGATACTGGTACATTTTTCAAACTTATAAATAGTTTTACCAAATTGTGCATCCTTAGTAATATCAACCAATACAGGTCCTGGTCTTCCGCTTGTGGCAATATAAAATGCTTTTGCAATAGCAGGAGCTATTTCATCAGCAGTTGTAACTTGTATGTTCCATTTTGTAACGGGCATTGAAATACCAATTACATCCGTTTCTTGAAAAGCGTCAGTCCCTATTAAATGAGAGGCTACTTGCCCAGTAATACATATTACAGGATTTGAATCAATCTGAGCATCTGCAATACCAGTTATCAGGTTAGTAGCTCCCGGACCTGATGTGGCAAATACAACACCCGGTTTGTCAGAAACTCTTGAATATCCTTGTGCAGCGTGTATAGCGCCTTGTTCGTGACGAACTAAATAATGTTTTAATTCATCCTGATAATCATACAAAGCATCATAAATAGGCATGATAGCTCCGCCCGGATAACCGAAAACATCGTGAGCACCAGAGTCTATCAGTGCCAAAATAACGGCTTCTGCTCCGGTTACTTCTTTGTTATATTTATTGTGTTTCATTATCAAAAATCGTTTACAAACTATTTTATCACAACCTTTCTAAAAGGAAAAATAAAAATTTAGGCGACAAAGATAAAACTTATTTTTAAACTCAATTTTTTAAGATAATAATTGTTAGAACGGTTCTTAATAGAGAGCCACTAAAAATATATTTTAGTACCTTTGATTGCAAATAATAATTTTAAATTATGGCAAAAATAAAATTTGGAAAGTGGTTGGGGAGTGGCTTGGGTTGGGCTTTTGGCGGACCTTTAGGAGGTGTGCTTGGCTTTGCATTGGGTTCATTATTTGATGCGTCAGACGTAAAAAATGACGGGCAAAATACTTTGGGGCAATCGTCAACACGGCATGATACAGGAGACTTTACTGTGAGCTTATTGGTGCTATCAGCCGCTGTAATGAAAAGCGACGGCAAAACATTAAAAAGCGAACTGGATTTTGTAAAGAAATTTTTGGCATCGCAGTTTGGCGAAGAACGCGCACAGGAACAATTGCTTATTCTCAAAGAAATTTTAAAACAAGAAATTCCCTTGCAGGATGTGTGTTTGCAGATAAAACAATTTATGCCGCACTCGCAGCGTTTGCAAATTATCCACTATTTATTCGGCATTTCAAAAGCCGATGGACATGTACATGAGCTTGAACTGCAAACTATTCAAACTATTGCAAACTATTTAGGTGTGCGCGCTGCGGACTTTGAATCACTCAAAGCCATGTACTTTCGTGATACCAATAGCGATTATAAAATTCTTGAAATAGAACCAACAGTAGGCGATGATGAAGTTAAAAAAGCATATCGCAAAATGGCTGTTAAATTTCATCCTGATAAAGTTGCTGCACTTGGAGAAGAAGTACAAAAAGCTGCAAATGAAAAATTCCAGAAAGTACAGCAGGCTTATGAAAACATTAAGAAACAACGAGGATTTGCTTAGGCTTAAAATCCTTATTTCATTCCTCAACAGCCTTAACGCCCGGCAAGCTTCCGCTTTCAATATATTCAAGTAAAGCACCACCCCCTGTAGAAACATAGCTTACTTTATCAGCCATATTGTATTTGTTGATGGCTGCAACGGAATCGCCACCGCCAATTAAGGAATAAGCTCCTCTTTTAGTAGCTGCAACAATGGCTTCTGCAACGGTTTTGGTACCATGTTCAAAACTGCTCATTTCAAAAACCCCCATTGGCCCATTCCACAAAATTGTTTTTGAATTAGCAATAACATCGCTGTAAATTTTTTCTGTTTTAACACCAATATCAAGTCCCATCCAACCTTCAGGAATAGCCATAATATCGCATTCTTTTATGTTGGCATCATTTGCGAATTTATCGGCAACAATAGAATCAACAGGAACGTAAATATTTACACCTTTTGTTTTAGCATCTTTTAATATATTTAAAGCTGTTTGTAATTTATCTTCTTCTACCAATGAGTTACCAACCTTTCCGCCTTGGGCTTTCACAAAGGTAAATGCCATACCTCCGCCAATAATAATGTTATTGGCTTTATTAATGAGTTGCTCTAATATTAAAATTTTGTCGGATACTTTTGCTCCTCCCATTATAGCGGTAAAAGGCTTCTCAGCACCTGTAAGCACTTTGTTGATGCTGGCTAACTCTCCACTCATTACATATCCGAAACATTTTTTGTTTGGGAAAAACTGAGCGATAACAGCTGTTGAAGCATGAGCACGATGGGCTGTTCCAAAAGCATCGTTCACATAAAACGTTCCTAATTGAGAAAGTTGTTTGGCAAAATCAATATCCCCTTTTTCTTCTTGTTTGTGAAAACGTAAATTTTCCAATAATAAAACTTCACCGGCTTTTAATTTATCGGCAGCCTCTTTTGCAACTGGGCCAATACAATCAGCAGCAAATGCAACAGGTGTATTCAGCAATTTACTCAAATGATTTACTACATGTTTTAAGGAATATTTTTCGGTAGGTCCTTCTTTTGGTCGACCTAAATGCGACATTAAAATAACACTACCTCCATCTTTTAAAATTTTGGTAATAGTTGGTAATGCTGCACGTATGCGGGTGTCGTCGGTTACATTGTATTGTGCATCCAACGGAACATTAAAATCAACACGTATCAATGCTTTTTGTCCGGAAAAATTAAAATCATCAACTGTTTTCATAAAGTAAGTAAAATGTTTAAAAGTTATAAAGTCTAAAGTTTTTTATACTGTGAATGTTTGTGAATTACGGAAATTAGCTTGCAATTAATTTAACGTTCCTTCTGCATAACGTTTACGCATTTCTTTTTTGTCAAATTTACCAACGCTTGTTTTTGGAATTTCTTTAAGAATAACAATCTTATCAGGCAACTGGTAAGATGCAAATTCGTTGGATAGAAATTGTCTTATGTCTTCAACCGTAATGGTTTCATTATCCTGAAGTACTATACATGCTAATGGACGCTCCATCCATTTAGGGTCAGGTATTGCAATAACAGAAGCCTCTCTTACTTTTGGATGACCAAGTATAGCTGTTTCTAGTGCCACACTGGACACCCATTCTCCACCGCTCTTAATTAAATCTTTCGTACGATCGGTAATATTCATAAAACCAAATTCATCAATGGTGCCAACGTCGCCTGTTTTAAACCATCCGTCTTTTGAAAAACTAGCATTGCTATCTTTCAGTTTATAATAACTGCTTACAATCCATGCACCACGTATTTCAAATTCGCCCACACTTACACCGTCTCTGGGTAATATTATGCCATTATCATCTACAATTCTCAGCTCTACTCCAGGAAGTTCCAGGCCTTGTTTCCCACGAATTTTCAGTTGCTCATCATATGATAAATGTTGTTGTGCAGATTGTATTTTTGATACAGTTCCTAAGGGAGATGTTTCCGTCATTCCCCAAGCATGAACGGCAGTAATGCCAAAGTCTTGTTCGTATGCTTTTATCAAACTTGTTGCAAGTGCAGAGCCTCCAACGGTAAATTCGCGAAGAGTTAATTTTTCTTTAGGAGGATTTTTCTTTAAAGCATCGTATACAGCCATCCAAATAGTAGGAACGCCATTGGCATAGGTTACTTTTTCTTTTTGAATAATATCAATAAGTGCTTCGGCTTGTAAATGCAAGCTTGGTAAAATCATATCCGCGCCCACAAGCATACATAAATAAGGATACCCCCACGCCATTACATGAAACTGTGGTACAATAAGCAACACTCTGTCGCGGGAAGTGATACCGCTTGCATTGCCTGTAGCAATGGTTAATGCGTGCAAATAGGTGGAGCGATGCGAATACAAAGCTCCTTTAGGGTCTCCTGTTGTGCCACTGGTATAGCACAATCCGCAGGCATCGTTTTCATCTACTTCTTTCCATTCGAAATTATCAGATTGGTCAGCAATTAAATCTTCGTAATGTATAACGTTAGGTAAGGTCGATTTAAAATCGGGCTTAGCATTCATTACAATAAAATGTTTAACTGTTGTGGCGTGCGCTGCTGCCTTCTCCATTAAAGGAGCAAGTGTAGCATCGAAAAATATAACTTTATCTTCAGCATGATTAATAACAAAAGAGATTTGTTCAAGAGAAAGACGGACGTTAATGGTATGACAAACCGCAGCTGCGCCCGGAATAGCGTAATACAGTTCCAAGTGCTCGTAATGATTCCATGCAAAGGTTCCAACTCTTTCGCCTTTTTTTACACCCAATTTATGCACAAGTGCATTGGCAAGTTTTTTAGTGCGCTTGTACATATCATGATATGTATAACGATGCATTGCACCGTCAGGTAATTTCGACACAATTTCCTTATACGGAAAAACCCTGTTACCATATTCAATAATAACATTTGTTGTAAGCGGGTAATTCATCATTTGTCCTTTCATAATACTGTTTGTTGGCTTGACCCCTTAATTCACAAATCCTAAAGGAGAAGTTGAGTAGGGAGTTAGAATATGTTTATTTATAAAATTTCAGGTGAATTTAAATTATTTTTTAAAAAAAACTATTATCCGTGAACAGTTTCCTTCTTTCCATAATTTGCGATAATCGTGGCTTCATGATCCAACCACTCTTTCCAACGCTTGTCAACGTCAATGCTTTCGCCATATTCACGGGCAAAGCCGATGAAGGTAGTATAATGTCCGGCTTCGCTTATCATTAAATCTCTGTAAAATTTGGAAAGTTTTTCGTCTTTAATATTTTCGGAAAGCACCTTAAAACGTTCGCAGCTGCGGGCTTCAATCATTGCTGAAAATAAAAGCCTGTCAACCATTGACGATTTGCGGCTTCCGCCCTTTTGCATGAATTTGTAAAGCTCGTTTACATAATCGTCTTTACGCTCCAAGCCCAAAACACCGCCCCTCTGCTTAATTAAATTATGCACTTGTTCAAAGTGTTCTAACTCTTCTTTCGCAATTTCAATTAATGCCGAAACCATGTTGGTATAATTGGGATTATTCACAATTAACGACAAGGCATTGGTTGCCGCTTTTTGTTCGCACCAAGCATGGTCGGTCAAAATCTCATCTATATTGCTTTCTACAATGTTCACCCAGCGAGGGTCGGTTGATAGTTTTAATCCTAACATTATTTTATATCTGTAAACCGTTTCATTAATGGTCCGCTAATCATACTTGTAACGAGTGCCATCACTACCAATGCGATGAACATAGATTGGTCTATCAAATGAGCATTCAATGCAAGTGTTCCTAAAATTATTTCCATAGCGCCACGTGCGTTTAAACCAAAACCAACAGCCAAGGATTCTCGTTTATTAAGCCCTCCTAAATAGGCACCAAGTGCTCCACCAAATACTTTGCAGGCTACGGCAAGGAAGAATACCAACAATACCAATGGCAAATCAAAATGTTGAATAAAGTTTACTTTTAACCCTATGGACACAAAGAATAATGGTGCAAATACATTTGTTACAAACTGATGGATGACATCTCTCTCTCTTTCGGGCATGTGAACACTTTCGCCAAAAGCAATACCCATAATAAATGCGCCCAATATAGCATGCAAGCCGATGTATTCGGTAAACGCCGCACTTAAAAAACATAAACCGAGCGCAAATGATTGTGCACTTCCCACCCAAACCGGCTTCTTTTGCATCCACTCAAGTGTACGATTAATTACCCAACGACCAATGGTAATCATAAACAAGCCAAAACCAAGTATAATGCCTACTGTAAGCCAAATGTTGGTTATTTCGCTATTTTGACCGATTAAACTCAACACGAGCGAAAAAAGCAGCCAACCTACCAAATCATCAAATATAGCGGCAGCAATGATAATCATTCCTATTTTTGTTTTGAGTAAATTCAAATCCATTAGTATTCTTGTAATTACGGGCAATGCTGATATTGCCATGGCAACGCCAAAAAATAGAGCATACGGAAATTTATCCTCTCCCCAAAAATTGAAAAAGTGCGGAAAGTACCAAACAATTGAAAAGCCCAGCGCAAAGGGAATGATCATACTTACAATACTTGTATAAATGGCAGCCTTCCCATGTTTTAGCATTACCTGAAGTTGTGTTTCCATACCAACTACAAACAATAACATAATTACCGAAAGATTGGTAAGGCCTGACATAGCTATCTTTACAGGTCCTTGCGGAGGAAATAAAGTTTCGAAAAGCTCCGGGTTAAGTGTGCCAAAAACGGTTGGTCCTAATATTATTCCCAATACAATTTCGCCCATAATACCAGGCATTTTCATCTTCTTTGCAATTTCGGCAAATATTCGTGCAAGAAGTAAGATACTGCCGATGCAAAAAAGCAAAATGATAAGATCGTTATGAAATATGTTTTTCATCTATTCTTTTACTCTTTGATGAACGATTAATAAATTGCAAGGTAAGTGAGCCAGAATATATTCCATATCGTGGGTAAAAATCCTGTCCACTACGTTCAACTGCGTTTCAGGAGCACTCATTACCAATAGGTCTGCTTTTTTTGTTTGTGCAAATTTGCTTATCGCATAACCGCTCTTGCCTTTTGCCACCTTGCTTATTATTTGCAAATTTTTTCCTTGATGCTTTTTAATAGCAGCGTTAATAAGTAAATCGTTTGTTTGTAATTCTTTTTTTTGTTTTAAGCTATATACCTGTGCGTTTAATGATAAGCTGATATCCAGCTCCTGCACAATGTACGCTTCCTTTGTTTTTAAATGTTCTGCAAAATAAAGTGCTGTGTCAATGGTATTTTCTGTTTTAACATCATCTACACCGTTTATCACAATTCTGTTATATTCCTGAGGAGTCGCAGCAGGGTCAGTAACCAATAGAACAGAACATTTTGTTTTGCGACTGATTTTACGGGCAACAGAGCCAATGTAAAACTTTAACATGTTCTCTTTTACTTTTGCACCAAGCACCAGCAAGTCCACATTGTTTTCATCACAAAAGTCCAGAATAACTTTTACTTCTTTGCCTTCATCCCATGTTACCCCTGATAAATCAGCATCAATTTTTAACTCTTTAATCATTTCGAGCACTTCCAATTCTTTATTGGCAGTTTTTTCGCCTACATGAATAGGCAACAATGAAGCACCTAAAACATCGGCAAGATGTTTTGCTTCTGATAAAACCGACTGACAATAAGGGGAAAACGAAATGGCTACAGCTATCCTCCTAATAGGAAAAGAAGGGCTGAAAGTGGGTGTGCCTGAACTCATTTATTTCTGAAATAATTATTTTTTTATCTGCGCTTAAAGATAATTTTTTTATTTCAGATTTTTGATAAAGAATTCCGTTTCGCGTTTTGCTGTTTGTTCAAACAATGGTCCGGAGTAAATATCAAAATGTCCGCAATTCAATTGAAAAGATTCTGCATTTTTAATTTTTGAAATTGCTTTTTCAACGGCTTTATACGGAATCAACGAATCGTTTTTAGCGTATATTATTAGTGCCGGACACTTTATTTTACTCACCGAAAGGGTTGGCATATAAGCAGGAAGCGTTAAACAAATTTTTGCAGGAGCTTTGTTTTCCCATTTGGAATTTTTTGGAATTAAAGCCGCATAACCCGGATTTGATTCCGGAGTATTCATCAATGCAAATTCATCAGGAGGGGCTATAACCTTTACGTAATGAGGGTTTAAGAACAGTAAGGTTTTTATAATGTCCAACAAGCCATGAAAAAAGCCTTGCATTTGGTATTTAAAACTAAACGACAACACCGTTGCAATACCGCTTACAAAAGGAACCTGAGCAGCAACAGCTTTTACATCCGAACGGTTTGCCGCTGCCATCAATGCATGTCCGCCACCATAAGAAGAACCCCATAATCCTATTTTCTGTTTGTTGATGCCTGACAATGTTTTAACATGCTCTATAGCTGCCCCAATGTCTTGAATATGTCGGGTTGCATCGATATAATTTCGTGGAGTTCCTTTACTATCTCCAAAACAACGGTAATCAAAGGTAAAAACGGCTATGCCTGATTGTAAAAAATGATCAACAAACGCTTTTAGTCCAAAGGTTCGTTCGGTTGCAAGTCCATGACACAAAATAATTACAGCCGGGTTTGTTGTATTATCGGGAGTGTATAAACTTCCTGAACATTCTACACCTTTACTTATAAAAGTGGAATCTTGTTTTTTCATGTATAATTACTTTTCTCCTTACTATTAATTCACAGGGCAATCTTTATTCGCGAATAGTATTTTTTTATAGTGCAATGATACAAAAGTTTATAGATAATGTCGGGTTGAAAATTTGCATACTCGATTATAATTATAGCATTGCCTAACTCATAACGATGAATATCATAACACTAACCTTTACCATATAATGCCATACTGTCATCGCTTGCTCTGACATTATCAATAAATTTACATCCCAAACTGAAAATTTGTCCATTATTTTAGACAAAGGGGTACTGGCATAAAAACTGCCAAGCCACAGACGATTAAAAAATCAAAACAAAAATCATTAACATTTAATTATAACTAATATGGCAAAGGAAACCAAAGTAAACATTAAACCTGTTGCAGGTACTCAAAACAGAGTAGTAGTAGAACCTGCTCCTGCTGAAGAAAAAACAGCAAGCGGAATTATCATTCCGGATACGGCAAAAGAAAAACCTCAAAAAGGAAAAGTGATTGCTGTAAGCGAAAAAGACGAAAAAGGAAACAAAGCCGAAGTTAAAGTAGGTGATACCGTATTATACGGCAAATATGCCGGTACAGAAGTACAGGTAGAAGGTAAAGATTTGTTAATAATGCGCGAAAGCGACATTTTCGCAATTGTTTAAAGCCCTATCTGATTTCCCAAACGGGAGAATATTGAAATCAATCAAAAATGTATTAATTCTTTAAAACAAAACAAAAATGGCAAAAGACATTATATTTAATATCGAAGCTCGCGACCAGTTAAAAAGAGGCGTTGATGCCTTGGCAAATGCAGTAAAAGTTACGCTTGGACCAAAAGGTCGTAATGTAATTATAGATAAAAAATTCGGAGCTCCTTCTATCACAAAAGATGGTGTTACAGTTGCAAAAGAAATCGAATTGAAACATCCTGTAGAAAATATGGGAGCTCAAATGTTGAAAGAAGTGGCTTCAAAAACTGCTGATGCAGCAGGTGACGGAACAACTACTGCTACAGTACTTGCTCAGGCAATTGTTACAGGAGGTTTAAAAAACGTTGCTGCGGGTGCAAATCCAATGGACTTGAAACGTGGTATCGATAAAGCAGTTTTGGCAGTTGTTGAAAATTTAAAAAAACAATCACAAACCATTGGCAACGACAATAAAAAAATTGAACAAGTTGCTACTATCTCTGCTAACAATGATAAGGCTATCGGTAAAATGATTGCTGATGCGATGAAAGCTGCCGGTAAAGAAGGTGTTATTACTGTTGAAGAAGCAAAAGGCACTCAAGATGAATTGAAAACTGTTGAAGGAATGCAATTCGACAGAGGTTATATCTCTCCATACTTTGTAACAGATGCAGATAAAATGCAAGCTGTTTTAGAAACTCCATTAATTTTAATTACCGACAAAAAAATATCAAGCATGAAGGAATTGCTTCCTGTGCTTGAAAAAGCGGTACAAACAGGCAAACCAATTTTAATTATTGCCGAAGATGTTGACAGCGAAGCGTTGGCGACATTAGTAGTAAACAAAATTCGTGGTTCGTTAAAAATTGCTGCTGTTAAAGCTCCGGGTTTTGGCGACAGAAGAAAAGCAATGTTGGAAGACATCGCTATTCTTACAGGTGGAACATTAATTTCGGAAGAAAGAGGTTACAAATTAGAAAACGCTGACCTCTCGATGTTAGGTACTGCCGAAAAAATTACCATTGACAAAGACAACACAACTGTTGTAGGTGGCAAAGGTAAAAAAGCAGACATCGTTTCCCGTGTTAACCAAATAAAAGCACAAATAGAAACTACTACTTCCGATTACGATAAAGAAAAACTACAAGAGCGTTTGGCTAAATTGGCCGGCGGTGTTGCAGTGTTGTACATTGGTGCTGCTACCGAAGTAGAAATGAAAGAAAAGAAAGACCGTGTGGACGATGCATTAGCTGCTACACGTGCTGCTGTGGAAGAAGGAATAGTACCGGGCGGTGGTGTTGCATACATACGTGCTATTGATGGTTTGGAAAAACTAAAAGGTTCAAACGATGATGAAACAACAGGTATTGCAATTGTAATACGTGCTATTGAAGAACCGTTGCGCCAAATTATTGCAAATGCAGGCGGAGAAGGTGCTGTGGTTGTTCAAAAAGTGCGCGAAGGTAAAGGTGACTTTGGATACAATGCACATACTGAAAAATATGAGAACTTATTTGCTGCGGGTGTAATTGACCCTACTAAAGTTTCTCGTGTTGCGTTAGAAAATGCCGCATCTATTGCTGCAATGCTTTTAACTACCGAGTGTGTATTAGCAGAACAAAAAGATGAAACACCTCAAATGCCAATGGGTAACCCTGGCATGGGTGGTATGGGCGGAATGATGTAATCATTCATCGCTTATCAAATTTAAAAAATCCCCCTTTCTTTTTTGGAGAGGGGGATTTTTTGTTTTATAATCTCATGTTACGCAGAAGCCTCAAGCGGGTTGTGACAATTTTTAATTTGACATAGTTCTTTGAAAGCAGCTTTAATAGCAGCAAGATATAATTTAGATTTCATTGCAAAATGATTCATT
>Ga0302280_1001583_pt1 | contig 18473 bp, 19 predicted proteins | sample III_Fen_E1_1_FD_198771 | JGI IMG/M metagenome (GOLD analysis project Ga0302280, IMG submission 198771) | Peat permafrost microbial communities from Stordalen Mire near Abisko, Sweden - III_Fen_E1_1 | ecosystem: Environmental > Terrestrial > Soil > Wetlands > Permafrost | place: Sweden: Abisko... | reverse complement strand
TAGCCGAGATCGCAAAGGCGTTCGCGTGGCGGCATGGATTTGTTGTCTGACAAGGTGCCGGGCAGTTGCACGACCTTGAATGGGAAACCGGTGGGCGACGCCAGCGGGTCGGTAAACACGCGGAGCGTACCGGCGCGGCTCAATTGAAAAACCTGCTGCTTGAGGTCGGAGCGGATGCCGGATTCTTCGCAGAACGCAAATGCGGTGCCGACCTGGATGCCGGCTGCCCCAAGGCTCAAGGCTTCGGCAAGCTTGCCGACGGCTCCGTAAGAGCCTGCAAGCCAGAACGGCAATCCCAAGGCGCGGATTTTTTCGAGGTCAACCACGTCGCGCTCCCCATAAACCGGTTCGCCAACGGCGTTCAATTGCAGCGGGCCGCGCGGCGGGGCGTTGTGGCCGCCGGCGGTTTCACCCTCGACGACAAAGCCGTTGACCTGTCCGTTGGATTTGCGCGCGAGCGTTATCGCCAGCGTGGCCGATGCGACAATGCCGAGAAAATCCGGGCGCTTTAGCACCGGGACCTGGCCGCCGCAAAAAGCCGCCGGGTCAAAGGAGGAATAAAATTCCTCGCCGGGCAGCGCGCCTTCGACATCAATTTTTAACTTCGCACTTTCGCCGCGCGCGAATTGGTCGAGAACGCCCGGGATGGTTCGCGGAATGCCCGCACCCATGAGCACATAATCCACGCCAGCGAGCATCGCGCCAAAAATCGAGGGCAGGGTGGGGAACTGGATTTTTTCCAGAAAGTTGATGCCAACCAGGCCGTCGTGGCCTTCCTTGGCGAGGTGGACCTCCACGAAATTTGCAGCGACGGTCAGTGCCACCAAGTCCGGGCCGGGTTGAAGTCCGGGCAACGGCGAGAGTTTGAAGGGCGCGCCGGCTGGCTTGCCTCCGGCAATGAAATAGTCCGCGAGGATTTTGGCGGCGACGCCGGGCACGGGAAAATGTTTGAGCGCACGGCGCATCTGGCCGTCGGGATCGCCCGCCTGCAGCCGACGCGCGAGAATCGCCCCGAGCGCGGTGCCGGAAACGACTCCAAGCTGGCCGGCCTGTGAAACCGCGCGGGCCAGACGCCAATCGGAGACGCCCGCGCCCATTCCGCCCTGGATGATTTGTGGATGCAACATTTGATTCAAACGAATACCACCGGCCGGTCAATGGGCCGTTGCGGTTGAAAACAGGATTTGCCAAACGGATGAACTCAAGGTCTCACCAAGCGGGGTTATCCCGAGAAAACAATCGCGATGGGACGTTAGGCTTCCACAATGGGAATGGCAAGCGCTAGTTTTTGAAGGATGTCCTCCGGCTTGAAGCCGTGCAGCATGACGGTCTTGTGCCTCGAAGTGTGCCCGCGAATCAATTCCACTTTTCCGCGCGAACAGTCCAGCTTTTCGGCCAGGAATTTTACCAGCGCCTCGTTGGCTGCGGCATCCACCGGCGGCGCGGTGACCTTGATTTTTAATTCGTCGCCGAGCGGCGCGCAGATTTCGTTGGCGGAAGCGCGCGGCTGGAGCTTTATCAAAAGCAAAGTGCCGCCGTACGTTTCGCGGAGGAAAGTCGCCGGCGGCACTTTGAGGCAAATCGGGAAAATTATTTGTCGTCCGGATTTATGAATTTGAACGCGAACGCCGCCAGCATGCCGCCGGCAAGGTCGCCGGCGAGGTAAATCGGGTAGTGCTCGGCGTTTTCAATGTGCATGAACGTGATGCCGGTGGCGACGGCGGGATTGAACGCGCCGCCGGAAATGCCGCCGAGCGCGAACGCCATCACCATCACGGTGAAGCCGATGGCGAGGCCGTAATTGGAATTGCCCGCCGTGGCCTTGGCGGTGGCGACGTTTAGCACGACGTAGCACAGGGCGAACGTGCCGACGAGTTCGGCAATCAATGCGTGGCCGCCATTTATTTCCTGCGGTGTCACGATGGGGTTGCCTTTGAGATGAAGAGTGAGCGTGGAAGCGGCAAGCGCGCCAATGATTTGTGAAATCCAATAAGGCACAACATCCGCAGATGCACAGCGGCCACGCAGCCACACGGCGAGCGTGACGGCGGGATTGTAATGTCCGCCCGAAACATGTCCGCCCGCATAGACCATGATCATCAGCGCCGAGCCGATGGCCAGCGGTGCCAGCGCGCCCGCGCCGGGGTCAATGACTGTCATGCCAACGGTCAAAACAAGAAAGAATGTGCCGATGAATTCAACGAGATATTTTTTCATAATATGATTTCTCCAAATTGCGGCGGTGAGATTATGTGAAACGGAATTGTGGCGCTAGCGGAAAAATCAGCCTCCTCGTCATCCTCATTCTCGCGTTGAATTGAAGACGAAGTGAATTTTAATTCAGCCGATGCCGAGCAGTTCAACCTCAAAGATCAAAGTGGAGTTCGGCGGAATCGCTCCGGGATAGCCGTCGCGGCCATAGGCGAGTTCCGGCGGGATGGTCAGCTTGACCTTGTCGCCAATCACCATGGTTGCGACACCGAGATCCCAGCCGCCGATGACCTGTCCCGCGCCGAGGACGAAGGCGAACGGCTCGTCGCGGTCCACGGAGCTGTCGAACTTTTTGCCGTCGGTGAATGTGCCGGTGTAATGAACGTTCACAGTGTCGCCCTTTTTCGGGGCCGCGCCGCCGCCGGTTTTGATCTTTTCAATCTTCAATTCAGGTTTTGCCATGCCGGATTTTTGCCGCGATGGGATGCCGCGTCAACAAAGCTTTGTGTTCGGAGCAATAAAAAAAGCGCGGGCCGAAGCCCGCGCCTTGAATTGTAGCCGCGCTCATGAAAGCGCGGAAACTTCCGCTGCGTTATTACAAACGCGGCCAACAGTTCAGACGTTGTAAGTGCTGCTGGCGGTCGTTCCGCCTTTGCCGGTCCAGTTGGTATGGAAGAATTCACCACGCGGCTTGTCCACGCGCTCGTAGGTGTGCGCGCCGAAATAGTCGCGTTGCGCCTGCAACAGGTTCGCCGGCAAAACGGCGCTGCGGTATTGGTCGTAAAACGCCAGCGCGGTGCTGAAGGCGGGAACGGGAATGCCCTTTTTCGCCGCCGTCGCGACGACATTGCGCCAGCCTTTCTGCGAGCGCTTGATTTCGCCGCGAAAATAATCATCCAGCAGCAGGTTCGTGAGCTTGGGATTATTGTCGTAGGCTTCCTTGATTTTGCCGAGGAACCGTGAGCGGATGATGCAGCCGCCCCGCCACATCAGCGCGATGCCGCCGTAGTTGAGATTCCATTTGTATTCCGCCGCCGCCGCGCGCAGGAGCATGTAACCCTGCGCATAGCTGACAATCTTCGAGGCGTAAAGCGCGCTCATGATGTCGTTGATGAACGTTTTTTTCTTCACGGGATTCCCGGCTATGGCCTTGAGTGCGGGATTGGGGCCTTTCAATTTGCGGGCCGCCTTGACCCGGTCATCCTTCATCGCGGAAACGCACCGCGCATAAACCGCCTCGGCCATGAGCGTGATGGGAATGCCCATGTCCAGCGAATTGATGACCGTCCATTTGCCGGTGCCCTTCTGACCGGCGGTGTCGAGGATTTTGTCCACGAGCGGCGAGCCGTCAGTGTCCTTGAACGCCATGATGTCGCGCGAAATTTCGATCAGATAGGAATCCAGTTCACCTTTGTTCCATTCGGCAAAAACCTCGTGGATTTCCGGCGCGCTCATGCCGAGGCCGTTTTTCAAAATGTTGTAAGCCTCGCCGATCAGCTGCATGTCGCCGTATTCGATGCCGTTGTGGACCATCTTGACATAATGACCCGCGCCGCCTTCGCCCACCCAGTCGCAACACGGGACATTGCCTTCAACCTTCGCGGAAACACCCTGGAAAATTTCCTTCACATGCTGCCACGCTGCGGGCGAACCGCCGGGCATGATGCTCGGGCCGTTGCGCGCACCTTCTTCGCCACCGGAGACGCCGGTGCCGATATAAAGCAAACCTTTTGATTCGACATACTTCACGCGGCGGTTGGTGTCCTCGAACAGCGAATTGCCGCCGTCAATTATGATGTCACCTAGCGAAAGGTGCGGGATAAGCTGCTCGATGAATTCGTCCACCGGCTTGCCGGCCTTTACTAGCATCATCACGCGGCGTGGCGACTTGAGCTTTGACACCATTTCCTCGATGGAATGGGCGCCGATGACTTTGGTTCCCTTCGCCTCGTTCGCGAGGAAGTGGTCCACTTTTTCGGTGGTGCGGTTGTAAGCGACGACGGTGAATCCGTGGTCGTTCATGTTGAGAATGAGATTCTGGCCCATCACGGCCAGACCGATGAGTGCGATGTCTGCTTGTGGTTCCATAAATAAACCCGGATGATAATCAATCGGAGCGGGCGGGCGAGAAAATTTTCAGGGCCGTCCGTTGGTGTCCCGGGCGGCGGCCCGTTGGAATTTGAATTTCCGTTTGCCGGTTGTTATGGCAGTCTTTCGGCATGATTAGACCGAAGTTCAAGCGGAAGGCGGATGAAGTTTATCTTTCAAATTGATATCATCAAACCGCACCTTTTCCATGAATCGCATTGTTGAGAAATTCACCCAGCTCCGGAATGCCGGCAAGAAAGGGTTCATTGTCTATATCGGCGCGGGCGACCCGGATCTTCTCGCCACGCTAGAACTTGCGCTTGCCTTTGATAAGGCAGGCGTGGACATATTGGAGCTTGGTGTGCCGTTCAGCGACCCGCTCGCGGACGGTTTGGTGAACCAGCTCGCGGCGCAGCGCGGGCTGGAATCCAAAACAACTCCGCCGAAGCTTTTGGAAACAATTGTCGCCATCCGCCGGCAATCTCAAATTCCCATCGTTCTCTACATTTATTTCAACCTGATTCACAAGGTTGGCATGGAAAAATTCATCGCCGATGGGGCGCGTGCAGGCGTGGACGGCTTGCTTGTTCTCGATTTGCCGCCTGAAGAATCGGACAATTACGAGGCGCTAATGCGCAAAAACGGCCTCTGCCACATTTATCTCGTCGCGCCGACCACGCCGGAAGCGCGCATGGAACTCATCGTAAAGCGCGGGAGCGGTTTTATTTATTATATTTCGCGAGAAGGCGTGACGGGAATGCAAAGCAAGGTGGCATCAAATCTTGCGTCACAGGTCGCCAAAATCCGCGCACACACCAAGTTGCCGATTGCCGTCGGTTTTGGTATTTCCAATCCTGAACAAGCGAAACTCGTCGCGGCAGAAGCGGACGGTTGCGTGGTCGGCAGCGCTGTGGTGAATCAGATTGCCGAGCATGGAAAATCGCCGGAACTCGTCGCCAAAGTCAGCGCATTCGTGAAATCGCTGGCGGACGCTGTGAAAAAATTATGAAAACCAAGACCGACATCAAAGATCGTTTCGTCATCATCATGGCGGGCGGGCGCGGCGAGCGTTTCTGGCCGTTGAGCCGCGAAAAGATGCCGAAACAACTGCTCACGCTCTTCGGCAAACGCTCGTTTCTCCAGCAGGCCGTGGACAATGTGCTGCCGCTGGTGCCGCTGAAGAATATTTTCATAATCACCAACGCCGCGCAAATCGCTGAGGTGCGGAAGCAGTTGCCAAAATTGCCCAAGGACAATGTTGTCGCCGAGCCGATAGGCCGTGACACCTGCGCCGCCGTCACGCTCGGTGCCGCGCTTGTGGGCGCACGTTCGACCACTGGAGTCATGGCGGTTTTGCCCGCCGATCATGTCATTCCAGAAGAAAATAAATTCCAGCAGGTCTTGAGCGACGCATTTGATGTGGCGGCACAGGGGCAGGCGATTGTGACCATCGGCATCAAGCCGACGGAGCCCGCGACGGGATATGGTTACATCCAAACGGGCGCGGAATTGCCGACACCGCCCGGCGCGAAGAAAACCAAGACCGTTTTTTACAAGGCGGAAAGATTTGTCGAGAAGCCGAATTACGAAACCGCGCTGGATTATGTCAATAGCGGACAATACCGCTGGAACGCGGGAATGTTCGTCTGGAGCTTCATCACGGTCACAAACGGGCTGGAGAAGCATCAGCCCGAAATGTTCGCCGCATGCCAGCGCTGGTTCAAGGTGGCGAACAACCCGGCGAAGCTCGCGAAAATTCTGGCGAAGGAATATACGTCGATCAAGAAAGTGTCGATTGACTACGCCCTAATGGAACATGCGCAGAATGTCATTGTGGCTGATGGGGCGTTTGAATGGGACGATCTGGGCGCTTGGAACGCGCTGGCGAGGCATCTCAAGGCAGATGCAGAAGGCAATTGCGCCGTGGCGGATTTTATCCACGTGGATGCCGCTCGGAACATCATTTATGACGCGCGCACAAAAAATCGCACGCCGATTGCCGTGGTCGGGTTGCGCGATTCGATTCTGGTGCAGACAGATGACGCGGTTTTGCTCGCGCACAAAAGCCAGGCGCAAAAGGTCAAGGAGCTGGTCAGGAAACTCGGCGAGGATGCCAAGTTAAAAAAACTGATTTAACTGCAAAGTTTCCGGAACGTCAAATTCGACTCCCGGTTTTCAAACCTGCAACAACTTGATCTGCTCATCGTCTTTCTCCACCGCCTCGCCCAGCGTTTGCGTGTGGCGTTTGCGGCGTTCGATGATGTGTTTGTCGAGCAGCGGATCGAAGGGCACGGGATAATTGCCGTCGTAGCACGCCATGCAAAAATTATTTTTCGGCAGGCCGGTCGCTTTCACCAAACCGTCTTGCGACAAATAATAAAGCGAGTCGGCGTTGAGATACTTACGGATTTCTTCGCGCGAATGGTTGGCTGCCATCAATTTGCTTCGGTCGGGAAAATCTATTCCATAAACGCACGGGTTCATGTGCGGCGGGCAGCTCACGAGCACGTGAACCTCCTTCGCTCCGGCTTCCTTGAGCGTTTTCACGCGCGTTTTGCAGGTCGTGCCGCGCACGATGGAATCGTCCACGATGACGACGCGTTTGTCCTTCACGAGTTCGGCAATCAAATTTAATTTCACACGCACGTCGAAGTCGCGAATGAGCTGCGACGGCTGCAAAAAGCTGCGCCCGACATAATGGTTCCGCACGAACGCCATTTCGAACGGGATGCCGGATTCGAGCGAGTAGCCGAGCGCGGCGCAATTGCCGCTGTCGGGCACGGGCACGACGATGTCGGCTTGGATGGGAAATTCACGCGCGAGCTGGCGGCCCATCTCGACGCGGACTTTGTAAACATTTCGGTCGGCAATCGTGCTGTCGGGCCGAGCAAAATAAACATATTCAAAAATGCAGAACGCGCGCTTCGTCTGTTCGGGAAAAGCCTGAAAGCTGCTCAAGCCTTTTTCGTTGATGACGACGATTTCGCCCGGCTCGACATCGCGGACAAATTTCGCGTGGATCAAATCGAGCGCGCAAGTTTCGCTGGCGAGCACATACGCTCCGTCGAGCTTGCCGATGCACAGCGGACGGAAGCCGAACGGGTCGCGCGCGCCGATCAATTCCTTCTCCGTCATGATGACGAGCGAATATGCGCCCTCGATTTTTCGCAGCGTATGCGAAAGATGATTTTCACCGCCGTTCAAACCCGGCTGCGCCATCAGATGCAAAATGATTTCGCTGTCCACGGTGGTCTGGAAAATTGAGCCGCGATTTTCCAATTCGTCGCGAAGCTTCGCCGCGTTCGTCAGATTTCCGTTGTGCGCGATGGCAATCTGTCCGCGCGCGCAGTCCACGGTGAGCGGCTGCGCGTTTTTCAATTGCGACGAGCCGGTGGTGGAATAGCGCGTGTGGCCGACGGCGGTTTTGCCGACGAGCCCGTGCAAAATTTCGCCGTTGAAAATCTGCGGCACGAGGCCCATGCCGTGATGCTTGTAAAATTTTCCATCGTGGCAGGTGACGATGCCCGCGCTTTCCTGGCCGCGATGTTGGAGCGCGTAAAGCCCGTAATAAGTCAGCTCGGCGGCGTTCGGATGGCCGAAAATGCCGAAGACTCCGCAATAATGTTTTGGATAATGTGGTTGAGTTTGCATCGCGCGCGTCGCTGAAATTTTACAGACGCGGGTGGAATCTGCAAGACACAAGAAACGCAAAGGTGTAAAATCAGGGCTAAATTTTCACCGTTCGTCGCTTGCCAGCTTCCGGGCCGCCAGGACTTTTTGGGACGGCTTGTAGCGGGCAATGAAATTTTGGTAATAATCCGCGAAAGCCCCCGCCGCGATTGCCGCGCGCACTTCGGTCATTACCTTCAGATACAGATGCGAATTGTGGACGCTCACCATGCGCAGGCCGAGAATTTCATTCGCGCGCAGCAGGTGGCGCAAATACGCCCGCGTGAACGTGCGGCACGCGTAACATTCGCAGCCTTCTTCAATCGGTCCGAAATCCGTTTTGTAAGCCGCGCCCTTGAGCGCGAAGGCACCGGTATGCGTCACCGCCGTGCCGGTGCGCGCGATCCGCGTGGGCAGCACGCAGTCGAACATGTCCACGCCGCGCGCGATCAGCTCAATCATCTGCGCGGGCGTGCCCAGGCCCATCGCGTAACGCGCCTTGTGCGCGGGCAGATGCGGTTCGGCGAGTTCGATGGCGCGCATCATCTCCGGTTCCGGTTCGCCGACGCTCACGCCGCCGATGGCGTAGCCGTCGAATTCCATTTCGACGAGCGCCTTGGCGCACTGCTCGCGCAGCGCGGCGTCGCTGCCGCCCTGCACGATGCCAAAAACTTTCTGCCCGTCGGCGCGCGGCTGTTCGTGGCATTCGCGCGCCCAGCGGATGGTGCGTTCCACGGCGAGGCGCTGTTCCTTGGCGGGCGCGTCGTGCGGCGGACATTCGTCAAACACCATCGCGATGTCCGAGCCGAGCACGCGCTGGATTTCCATGGATTCCTTCGGGCCAATAAACAAAAGCGAACCGTCGAGGTGCGAGCGAAATTCCACGCCGTGTTCTTTTACTTTGCGAATTTTAGCCAGACTAAAAACTTGGAAGCCGCCGCTGTCGGTGAGAATTGGTTTTTCCCAATTCATGAATTTGTGCAGCCCGCCCGCCGCAGAAATAATTTCGAGTCCGGGGCGGATGTTGAGATGGTAGGTGTTGCCGAGAATGATCTGCGTGCCCATCTCATGCAGTTCGCGCGGGTCGAGCGCCTTGACGCTGGCCTGCGTGCCGACAGGCATGAACACCGGCGTCTCGATGACGCCGCGCGTCGTGGTCAGCCGGCCAAGCCGCGCTTTGGTGTGGGCGTCAGTTTTAAGCAGTTGAAACATCGCGCGCAGGATAAATCAAAGCCGGGGAAATTGCCACAGAGACACAGAGGCACTGAGAAAAGAATTGAAATGAAAAACTCCGTGTCTCGGTGCCGCTGCGGCAAAAAATTTTAGGATAATTCCGCGAACGAAACGTCCACCAGCAGATCGGCGGCGATTTTTTCCAGATTTTTTTTCAACGCGGCGAGGTCGCAGCGCTCGGGCAACTGCAATCGCGCGGCCGCTTTAAACAACGTTTCGCCGGACATCGGCGCGCTGACGACTTCGCTGAAAAATTCCTCGACGTTGACGTTCGCCCGCGCGAGCGCGGCGGTGATTTCGCGGACGATGCCGGGCCGGTCGCTGCCGACGATTTCCAATTTTGTCTGTTTGCCGGCGCCGGCTTTTGAAACCGGCTCATCCGCGCGGACGACAATTTGCAGTCCGTTCGCCTGAAGTTTTTCCAGCGCGGCGAGCAAAGCGGATTTTTTCTCCGCCGCAATTTCCACGCGCAAAATGCCCGCGAATTCGCCACCGAGCCGGCACATGCGGCTCTCCAGCCAGTTGCCGCCATGATCGGCCACGGCCCGCGCAACGGATTCCACCAGCCCGGTGCGATCCGGGCTGATGATGGTCATCACCAAGGGAATTTGCATTATGGAAATTTTATGGCTGGCTGGTGATTTTCAGCCAGTTGATTCCCTGCGTTCCGGCGTAAATCGCAAATGCCTTTTCGTTCTGGATCAGCACGGCGCGGACGACGCTGGAATCGTCCGCGCGGCCAAATTCAAGCAGGCTTTCCGGCAGGATGCTCATTTTTTTATGCGCATATAGAAGCGCAAAAACCGCCTGTGCGACCGCCGTATAGGGCAGTTCCATGTAGGCGCCTTCAACCGCGTCTTCGACCGCGTCGGCGAGAAATTCAAGCTGGTTGACCAGATGCGGAAATTTCGGCGCGTTGATCTGCGTAAATTCCAGTTTCCATTGCGGCAGTTGGCGCAGGACTTTTTCCGCGACGGACGGTGTGATGCCGGCGGAGCCGTTGTTTACAAATTTGACGATTTCAGACATGTCGGCAATTTAGAGAAACTGCGGCGCGCGTCAAAGTGAAATCGCCGTCACGAATCGCGCTTTCTTTCGCCGGACTTCTTGCTAGAAATACGGCGTGCAAGATCTGATCGCCAAAGCCGGAACGCTGCTTGAAGCGCTGCCTTATATCCAAAAATTCAGCGGCGCGACGTTCGTCGTCAAATACGGAGGCAGCTTCATGGACTCGCCGGACGCCGAAATCCGCGACGGCGTCGCGCGCGACATTGTTTTTCTCGAAGCCGTCGAGATCAATCCCGTTGTCGTCCACGGCGGCGGCAAGGCCATCACCCGGGCCATGGAAAAGGGCGGGCTTAAGGCGAATTTCATCCAGGGCCAGCGCGTCACCGACGCGGCCACGGCGAAAATTGTGGACGACGTTTTGTCCCGCGAAATCAATCCCGAAGTCGTCAAAGCGATCAACGCGCTTGGTGGCCAGGCTGTGGGTTTTGCCGGCCCGGACATTTTCAAATGCAAAAAACTGTTTCTCGACGACAAGGATAATCCGGGACAGAAAATTGACATTGGCTACGTCGGCGAAGTCATCGAGGTCAACGTCCTACCGTTGAAGGAAAGCATGTGGTGTGGCTTCACGCCCGTCATCAGCCCGACCGCACGCGGCGAAGACGACAAAATATACAACTGCAACGCTGACATCGCCGCCGCCATGTGCGCCATCGCGCTCAACGCCAAGCGGCTCGTCTTCATGTCCGACGTGCCCGGCTTGATGCGCGACCCGAAAGACCCGGGCACGCTCATCGCGCATCTGCACACCGGCGAGGTTTCCGGCCTCAAAGCCGCCGGCATTGTGGACAAAGGCATGATCCCGAAAGTGGACAGCGCCGTTGCCGCCATCAAATCCGGCGTTGAAAAAGTTTCATTCGTTGACGGCCGCGTGCCTCATGCCGTCTTGCTGGAAATCTTCACGGACAAGGGAAACGGGACGGAAATCGTTTTGTAATTTACGATTTACGATTTACGATTTGTCCGAATCGCAAATGAAAGATATTGTTCCATCACCGTCAGCCATTGTCCGCAACGACCATGAGTCCGTGCGCGAACTTTTCACGAAAAATGTCGTGCCCAGCTATGGTCGGTTTGAAATCGTTTTGAGTCACGGGGACGGCAGCTATGTTTTTGATGTCGCTGGCAAACGCTATCTCGACCTCGGCGGCGGCATCGCCGTGAACTGCCTCGGTCACGCGCACCCGGCCATCACCGGGGCGCTTGTCGAGCAGTCCAAAAAACTCATCCACGTATCCAATTTGTATTTCACCGAGCCGCAGGGGCGTCTCGCGGCGGAAATCGTGAAACGCATCGGCGCGGGAAAAGTTTTTTTCAGCAACAGCGGCGCGGAGGCGAACGAAGGATTGTTCAAGCTCGCGCGCAAATTCGGCCACGACGAAGGACGGTTTGAGATTCTCACTGCGACAAATTCTTTTCACGGGCGCACGATGGCGGGCATCGCCGCAACCGGCCAGGACAAGGTGAAAAAAGGTTTTGAGCCGATCATGCCGGGCTTCCGGCACATTCCGTTCAACGATTTGGAAGCGGCGCGCAATGCAATATCGCCGGCGACGGTCGCCATCATGATTGAAGGCGTGCAGGGCGAAGGCGGCGTCACGCCCGCCACGCCGGAATATCTGCTCGGCCTGCGGGCTTTGTGCGACGAGAAAAAATTGCTGCTGCTCATGGACGGCGTTCAATGCGGACATTATCGCACCGGACGCTTTCAAAGTTTTCAACGGATTCTCGAAGGCGAAAATCCGCAATCCGCAATCCGCAATCCGCAATCGGATTTTCTGCCCGATGGCCTTTCGATGGCCAAGTCGCTTGGCGGCGGATTTCCAATCGGCGCGTTCTGGGTGCGCGCGCCGTTCGCCGATTTGCTCGGGCCGGGCACGCACGCCTCGACTTTTGGCGGCACGCCGCTCGCCTGCGCGGTCGCACTGAAAATTTTTGAGGTCATCGAAAACGAAAAGCTCGACGAAAATGCCCGCAAACTTGGCGGGCGGATTCAAAGCGAGCTGGAGCGGCTCGCAAATAATTATCCGACCGTTGTCAAAAGCGCGCGCGGCCTTGGATTCATGATCGGCCTGGAGCTGGTGGAAAAAATTCCGGCGTTTGCATCGAGCGACAAATCGGTGGCGATCCAATTTGTCAATCGGCTGCATGCGGCTGGTGTGATGACCATTCCGGCAGGAACGCAGGTCATCCGTCTTCTGCCGCCGCTGAATTTGAAGCCGCAGGAAGCGGCCGAAGGCATTTCTAAAATCGAGGAAATCATCAAATCGCTGGTTTGATTTATGAATCCCGCTGCGCACAAACATCTGGCCAAGCACGATCCTGTTTTGCGGAGGCTGATCCGCGAACACGGCAGATGCGATCTCGTGCCGGAGAAACGGCGTTCGCCGTTTCAATCGCTTGTGCAGGCCGTCGCTCACCAGCAGCTCAACGGCACGGCGGCGAACACGATTCTCACGCGGTTCAAAAAGCTTTTTCCCGGCAGGAGGTTTCCGCGCGCCGAAGATATGGCGAAGGTGACGGACGCACAAATCCGCGCCTGCGGGTTTTCATTCGCCAAAATAAAATCCATCCGCGACATCGCGGAAAAAACCCTGTCCGGCGTGATCCCCGGTTCGCGGCAGATTGTAAAATTGTCCGACGACGAAATTGTCGCGAGGCTCACCGAAGTCCGCGGCGTCGGGCGCTGGACGGTCGAGATGCTTTTGATTTTCCAGCTTGGACGCCACGATGTTTTGCCCGCCGACGATTTTGGCGTTCGCACCGGCTTTCGCGTCGCCTACAAAAAAGGTGGAATGCCGACGACGAAGGAACTCCTCGCGTTCGGCGAAAAATGGAGGCCGCACCGCACGACGGCGGCGTGGTTTCTCTGGCGCGCGGCGGACGGGGCCAAGAAAAAGAAGTGACGGCGCGTCCGGTTTTGGTTACAAACTTTCCTTTGGACGGAAAATTCCTGAGATCTGAACAATGAAAAACCTGTTGTCATTGGAAAAACTGCCCGGCGCGGACATCGAGAAAATCCTGCGCGACGCCGCCGTGTTCAAGCGCGAGCGGGCGCGGCGCGACCGGATTCCATTGTCCGGCCAGATCTGGGCGTTGATGTTTTCCAAGTCGTCCACACGAACCCGGGTGTCGTTTGAGGTCGGCATCCGCGAACTTGGCGCGCAGGTGATGTTTTTGAACTCGGGCGAAATCCAGCTTGGCCGCGGCGAGCCGGTCCGCGATACCGCGCGTGTTTTGGGGCGGATGATCCATGGCGCGGTCGTCCGCACGTTTGCTCAAAGCGACGTTGAGGAGTTCGCGGAATTTTCCAAAATCCCGACCATCAATGCGCTGACCGACGCAGAGCATCCGTGCCAGATCCTCGCGGACATTTTTACTTTCAAGGAAAAGCGCGGGCCGATTTCCGGCAAGGTCGTCACGTTCGTCGGCGACGGCGCGTGCAATGTGCCCTTGTCATGGGTTTTTGCGGCGGCCAAATTAAATTTTGAACTGCGGATCGCCGCGCCGCAACAATTCCAGCCGTCCGCTGAAATTTTGAAGCGCGCGGGCGGAAAAATTGTCGTGACCGACGACTTGAAGGCCGCCGCAAAAGGCGCGGACCTGCTTTACACGGACGTCTGGATTTCGATGGGCAAGGAGGCCGAGTCCGCCGACCGGCTGAAAATTCTGGGCGGCTACCAAATCAATCAAAAGCTGGTGAAGCTGGCCAGGCCGGACGCCCTGGTGATGCACTGCCTGCCCGCGTATCGCGGCAAGGAAATTGACGAGGAAACGTTTGAGGCGAACGCCGACACGATTTTCACGCAGGCCGAAAACCGGCTGCACGTGCAAAAGGCGATTCTCAACTGGGCTGTTACCAGTTAAAAACGGCAGGTCGGGAACGCCCGCGATTTTCAGCCCGAAACCGAATATTGCCGGAGATATTTCAGGGCCACTTTCAAATCCTTCGGCCATTCGCTTTTGATGGTCACGGGTTCGTTTGTGACGGGATGCGGCAAAATCAGCTCTTCCAAGTGCAGTGCCACGCGCGAAATGAGAGGGCGTTCCTCGCGTCCCGGCTTGAGATGATAATTTTTCTTGAGCCGCGAAAGCCACAGAAACTTTCCACCGTAAAGCTCGTCGCCCACAATTGTCATGCCGGCATAGCTGGCATGGACGCGGGTCTGGTGCGTGCGGTTTGTGAGCGGCTCGCATTTCACCAGCGCATAACCGAAGCGGTGGAACTTTTCCAGCAGTTCAAATTTTGTTTTCGACTGCTTGCCGGTCCTTGAATCAACGCGCATCAAATCCAGTTTCACCGGATGCGGAGCGATTTTGGCGTCCACTTCAAAGATTTCTTCCGCCGGTTCGCCATGGACCAGCGCGACATATTTTTCCGTGGTCTTTTGAGAACTGAACAGGTTGGCGAGCGCGATGAAGGCCGGCTTGTTTTTGGCGAGCAAAATCACGCCGCTCGTCTCATCTTCTGGAGTGTGCGCGTTGTTCAAGTAATCCAGATTGCGTTCGCGCGACCACGGTTTTTTGTCCGCGATTGCAGCGTGGAGCAGTTTCATCAAGTCCGGGCAGTCCGGTTTGAGGGGGTCGGGAGAAGTCAGAATTCCGGCGGGCTTGTCCAGCGCAAGTAGGTGCTCGTCTTCAAATAGAACCGGGATTTCCCAAAACTCCCGCGTGGCGGGCGAGGAGAGTTTGATGGCCGCGTTCACACGCTATTGGGCGGGTGCAGCGCCGCCCGCGGCCTGCTGGGCATATACCGGCGTGTCGCGCAACTCGCGGTTGGCCTCGGCGCCAAGCCACGACTGAAACGCCTCGTTTTGCCTCTCGCGGCGGAGGTTTTCGGTGAATTGCGGCAGTTCGGATTTCATGGCGGCCTCGTCAACCGGCAGACGCGATTGCACATGGACGATGAATCCTCCGTCATCCGTCTCCTCAAAATGGCCTGAGCGTCCGTTGGGTGTGCCAAATGCGGCCTGCTTGAGCTGCGTGAGATTGTCGGCGTGGCTGCCGAGTTCGGGCAGTTTCTGCGTTTCCAGCGAAAACGGCGGCAGCGTCTGCGGCTCCAATCCTGCGGCGATGCAGGCGGAGGCAAAACCCTTTCCGGCCGCTTCCTGAACCGCAAGCGTGAGGGAAAAATTTGTTCCGGCGCGCTGCGCAATCGCGGTGGCCTCGCGAATTTGATAATCCTGCGTGACGCGGTTTAGAATTTCATTCAGCGGCGGAATTTCGCTGGGCAGCTGCCGGACAAGCGCCATGACATAGACGGCGTCGGGGCCGGCAATCGGCCCGGCGAACGGCGAATCAGAAGTCAGCGCAAACGCGGCCTTGGTGAATTCCCCGGGCGCGGTGAACTCATCCGGTCCGTATTGGCTGCCGAACGGCGCGGTGTTTTGGACAACCAAACCATTTTGCCTGGCGATGGCGGAAAAATTTTCCGGGTGTGGCGGATCCTGAATTGCGGCGGTGGCGAAAACATTCGCCTGCACGCGCGCGGCCATCAATGCGCGCTGGCGGATGATGATGTCGCGGATTTTGGCCTTCTCAGCCTCGGGCGTCTTCGCGTCGGGAAAATAATCCGGGCCGAGCTTTTGATAATTCATTTCCACCATTTCGTCGAAATTCGTCTTGGCCAGCTCAGCCTTCGCCTGCGGGAAAAAATTCGTCACATTAAATGCGACGTAGCTCACCTGCACGCGGTCGGGCAGGCGGTAGGCGGCGAGGTAGTTCGTGTAAAATTGCGCGACGGCGTCGGGCGTGGTCACCACCTGCGACAGGTAATTCGAAGCGGAGAAGAAGACGATTTGAGCGGAAATTTCGCGGCGGTCGCGCTCATAGGCGATGGCGGCTTCCTGCGGCGTGACGAGCGCGCCGGCAAAACCCAATGTCTGGACGAGCTGCTGTATGACGAGGTCGTGCCGGGCAAAGCTTTCAAAATCTGCGGCGGTCATGCCTTCCGGCGTCAGTACCTGCGAGACAAATTCGCCTTCCGGCAGGGACTGCCCGTTGCGCCCGAGCGAACGGAGCATCTGCGCCGCCTCGCTGGCGGCCGCCTCGTCGCCGATGTAAATCCCGAGGTCCGCGGCCTTTTGGATGAGCATCATCCGCACATAAATCTCGCGGTCCAGATCCGCCGCCGTCAGCGTGGTGTTTTTGTCAGGCCATTCGCCGTAATGGAAAAAATAGAAAAGATAAAACTCGCGCTTGGATTCGAGATAATCCTCCCGCGTGATTTTTTTGCCGTAAATGGAGCCGAAATTATCATTGCCGCCCCCGCCGTTTCCCATGCGCTGGCTTGGCGAAAAGAAAAAGACAAATGAAACGATTGTGGCGACGATGATGACGATCCACAGCCACGACGAATGTTTACGAATTGTTCCGATCATATTGGCGATTAGGAATAGTCAGCGTAACCAGCGAAGCCAATCAGGGTCAAACTAAAAGCGCATTCTTTCTCATCCACACCCTCCTCATCGTCCTCATCCTCGAAATCCGTCTCAAATCGAGGACGAGGACGAATTTACGGCTGTTTCAGCCATCCCGCCACATCCGCCGCAGCGTAGGTGATCAAAATGTCCGCACCCGCGCGGCGCATCGCCAGCAGGCTTTCCATCGTCACCGCGCGCTCGTCTATCCAGCCGTTCGCCGCCGCCGCCTTGATCATCGCATGTTCGCCGCTCACCGCATAGGCGGCAGTGGGATAACCAAACTCCGTCTTCACCCGATGAATCAAATCCAGATATGCCAGCGCCGGCTTGACCATCACGATGTCGGCACCCTCCTGGATGTCCAGCGCCACCTCGCGCAACGCCTCGTTCGCGTTCGCCGCGTCCATCTGGTAGCTGCGCCGGTCGCCGAACTGCGGCGCGCTTTCGGCGGCCTCGCGGAACGGCCCGTAAAATGCCGACGCAAATTTGGCCGCGTAAGACATGATGGGCGTGTCGTTAAAACCGTTTTTGTCCAGCGCCGCGCGGATGGCGGCCACGCGCCCGTCCATCATGTCGCTCGGCGCAACGATGTCCGCGCCAGCCTCGGCATGACTCGTTGCCGTGGCTGCGAGCAACTTGAGTGTAGGGTCATTCAGAATCTTGACTGGCCCCGGCACCTTGCCGGTTCCGCCATGCACGATGCCGCAATGTCCGTGCTCCATATACTCGCACAGGCACACGTCCGTGATGACCAGCAGCGACGGCAGTTCCTTTTTCAACAGCCGCACGGTTTGCTGGACAATTCCATTCTTGGCGAACGCCCCCGAAGCCTTGGCGTCCTTTTTATCCGGGATGCCGAACAACAGGACCGCCGGGACGCCGAGCGCATGGACGCGCGCGGCCTCGCGCAGTAGTTCATCCGGCGAAAGCTGGAAGACGCCCGGCATGGAATTGACGGGCTGGCGCAATTTGCGCCCGGCGCGGGCGAAAAGCGGCAGGACCAGATGCTCCACGCTCAGGCGCGTTTCGCAGACCAGTTTCCGCAGCGCGGACGATGAGCGCAGACGGCGCGAGCGGTAATTGGGAAATTGTCCAACGTGTAAATTCATAAATCTGATTCAGTCAAACCGGCTATTTTCATCTGATGTTTCAGCAGCCCGATTTTCAGCGGTTTGTTGCCGTGAACCGGAATTACGATGCGCTCGCGATGGCCTTCCTTGCTGAAAACGTGATGGCTGCCGTTGATGCGCTTGAGAATCCATCCGCGTTTTTGAATTATGTGGATGAATTCCTTGCCCGAAGTCTGTTTCACACCGTCAATTCCAGCACCTCGTCGCTGGCGTTGGATTCTGCGGCCTCGTCATCCACGGACAACCAGAGCTCCACGGCTTCACGCAGGTTTGCTTTCAGCTCATTCAGCGTATCGGCCTGGGTGACACAGCCCGGCAACGACGGAACTTCGGCCCAAAAACCGCCTTCCTCCGCCTTGTGAATGATGGCTTTCAATGTCATGCAAAACTTATAACGCAAACGCCCCGGATGCTCAAGCGCGATTGACGCAGGCGGCGCAGGCGGTAATTGGGAAATTGTCCAACGTGTAAATTCACGAACCTATTCTAGTTTCAAATCGCCCGGTGCAAAGTGTAAAATTGTCGCACTACAAACTTGAAACTAAACCGACAAATCAATCTCATCTTAAAAAATGTAAAGCCATACAAAACAAGACTGGCACGGCAACAAAAATGAAAGAACTCAAGGCATACTCCCAACCGCTGACAACCA
>Ga0302280_1001581_pt1 | contig 18486 bp, 15 predicted proteins | sample III_Fen_E1_1_FD_198771 | JGI IMG/M metagenome (GOLD analysis project Ga0302280, IMG submission 198771) | Peat permafrost microbial communities from Stordalen Mire near Abisko, Sweden - III_Fen_E1_1 | ecosystem: Environmental > Terrestrial > Soil > Wetlands > Permafrost | place: Sweden: Abisko... | reverse complement strand
CAATAATGAATGTATATGTGGCAAAGGTGAATGGATTGAGAAAGTACAAGACCAAGATGGTAAATATGATAGATAAGAAATAAATGAATGATAATTATACTTTTTTATATCTTTTATGGAGCCGAAATTGAATATGTATTTCAAAATATGTGCATTTCTAAAACAAAAAGTTGGTTTTGATTATTATAAAAAATTGAAATTATGAATCATTGATAGTTAATTTAATATAAATAATATAAAATTAATGACTCATCAAGAATTAGAACAAGATATCATTGAATATCTCAAAAAAAAATAAATTGGCATACAGAATAATAACTGGACAAAAAAATGTTGAAAAAATACATGATATTTTGATCAAACAAAATATCATTGATATTGATTATGATGATAATCAAATATTGTACTATTTAGGTCATTATAATTTTATTATTAAAAATTATGATGAGGCAATTCGATTATATGAAATGGCGCTTAAAAAAGGCAATGAGTTTACCATAAATATAATTGGAGATATGTATGAGCATAAATTGTGCAGTGATAATGATTTTAATATATTTATTAAATTATGTGAATCACAAATTGAAAAAGGTAATCAATTTGCAATGCACTATTTTGGATTTATACATCAATGTGGAGAAGTTGTTGATAAAGATATAGATAAAGCTATTAAATTGCATAAAATGGCAATCGAAAAAGGAAATGAATTTGCTATGAATAGTTTAGCGGATATATACATATGTGAAAAAGGCTTTAGTGCAAACTCAATTTAATCTATCAAATTATATAAAATGTCAATTAAAAAAGGATTTGCAAATGCAATGAATAATTTAGCATTTGTATATGAAAATGGAAAAGGAGTTAATAAAAATTTAAATAAAGCTGCAAAATATTATGCAATGTATTGTAAAAATACAAATGAAACATTGAGTGAGTACATTGATTTAAAAGAAGACAGTATTGTTTGGAAACATTATTTGCATGAATATTGGCCAAATAAAGAATTTATCAGTAAACAAATAATCATTTTACTTTTGATATCAAAAAATAGATCCACAAATAATAAATTAAAATGGATGGTGAAAGGTATCACTGAAATAATTATTGGATTTTTAGCAACTTTTGAAAAAATATAGATTTTACAAAATAATTAATTTATAAAAAAAATGAAATTGTGAACATTTGATGATTCATTTGATATTGAGCATTATAAATCTATTCATGGAAAAATCAATGGAACAATAAATAATTAAATATGAAAATATTGAAAAAATATATAACATAATGATTAAGAACGTATCCATTGATATTGATTATGAAGATGATGAATTGTTATATTATATTGGTTTTTACAACTATATTACTAAAAATATTGCAATCAAAAAAATTGAAATTGTGAATGTTTGTTGGTTTCATTTATATCTTATGTGTTGAATAAAATATATTTATGGATTGTCCAAATCATCTTTTGGTATGTTGTTTTTTTGAACAAGAGATCATCAAATTTATTCAAAAAATTAGATGTTCATATGTAAAAATAAATCAATGTAAAAATATTAAGAAAATATATGATGCAATGATCAATAATATTTGCATTGAAATAAATTATGATTCTGATGATGACGAATTATTGTATTATTTAGGTTTGTATAATCACATTATTAAAAATTATGATAAAGCGATAAAATTATTCAAGGCATCAATTAATAAAGGCAATGAATGGGCAATGTATAATTTGGCTGTAATTTATGACAATGGAGATGGTGTTATTAAAAATCAAGATGAAGCAAAGAGGTTATATAAAGCATCAATTAAAAAAGATAATTCACATGCAATGAATAATTTAGCATATTTATATTCATGCAGTGAGTATAAAAATTATGATGAAGTAATAAGATTGTACATGACAGCAATTGAAAAAGGTAATAATGCTGCGATGAACAATTTAGCAGGCTTGTATAAAGATGGAATTTTCATTGATAAAAATATAAATATGGCAATGAAATTATATAAACAATCTATTAAAAAAAATAATGTGCATGCTATGAAAAATTTGGCAAATATGTATAAAAATGGAAAGGATATTGATGAAAATTTAAACAAAGCAGCAAAATATTATATGAAATATTGTGAACGTACAAATTATTCACTTAATAGGTATATTGATCTAAAAGAAAAAGATATTGTTTGGAAAAAATATTTACATAAATGGTGGCCAAACAAAAAATTTATTGATCAACAAATAATTACTTTGTTGTTAATTTCAAAAAATAGATCTAAAAATGGTGAATCAAAATGGATAGTGAAAGGTATAACTGAAATAATCATTGGACATTTGGCAACTTTTGATAAAAATATGAAATTTTCTGATTGAAATAATTAATTTATTTGTGACTATCGATAAATTTATTTTATAGTATTTAATTGTACTAAATGCCACAACATACCAATCATTATCAATCAAATCTATAAATAAGCCTATTGATGCAAATTGTTAAGTTTCGAGGAAACCGATTCACTTTGCTCCAAAAAGGCACTCCGCAAAGTTAATCGAATGCTCACTTCGTTATCACCCTTTAAGTGGTGCTGTAAAATACGAGGGCAAAAAGTACATCCAATAACCAATTATAATATAACATTTGCACATAAAACCAGATATGCATAATATTATAGTCATTTAGTTTCATGCAAATATTTGCTTCTTTATAATACTATCTAGTGAACCGCGCAAAAAGTACTTAATGAATTCGATATAAATTGTATGTCACAAATGGTGAACTTTTACATTGTATATTTAAGATTTTATTATGAGATATAAGTATTATATGTATAATAAATTCATAAATATACCAATATGTATCATTCAATACATATGTGATAATTATCTAACTTTTATTGAAATAACCAGACTAAAACAAACAAACAAAAAATATATGAAAATAATAATAAAAGATCTATGTGATATACCAATAATTATCAAACATAAAATAAGAAATGATGTATTAATAAAATATAATCATATTGAAAAGTTAGATGTTGGTGGAATAGTCAATGTAACAAATATTAGTCATTTATTCAATCTAAAACATTTGGATGCTTCATATGGTTGCGGTATTGATGATAACCAAATCAAAAATCTTGTTAATCTAGAATACTTGAATATATCTAACAATCCAAGAATAACAAACATTAACCATTTATCAAAATTAAAAAGTCTTAATATCAGTTACAATTTGCAAATCACGAATGATAACATTAAAAATCTCACAAATCTGGAAAAATTAGAAGTTTCTGGCAATAAGCATATTACAAATTTGAATCATTTGGTAAAATTAAAAGAATTGGTTATCAGAGGAACATCATCTAATATCTTCAATGATGGCATCAAAAATCTAATAAACATTGAAAAATTAGATGTTTCCAATAATCAAAATATCACAAATATAAATCATATGATCAAACTAAAAGTACTTATTGTAAAAAATAATTGTGGAATAACTGATCAAAGTATCAAAAGTTTGGTTAATTTAGAGAAACTTGATTGTTCGGATAATATCAATATTACTGATGTGAACCATATGACAAAGTTACAAATATTATATGTGGTTGATGATTCCGGAATTAGAGATAATGGTATTAAAAGATTATATGAGTTAATAGAACTTGATGCTTCTGATAATCCGAACATTACAGATGTAAATCATATGGTGAACCTAAAAGTATTGTGTGCAAATAGTAATTGTGGTATTTTGAATAATAATATTACCAACCTAGTTAATCTTAGAGAGATCCAATTATCAAACAATCAGTTAATTTATAACATAGATCATATGGTTAATTTAGAGATTCTTGATGCAACATATAATTCATTGATTGATGATAAAACACTTGGAAATTTGAAGAAAATAAAAGAACTTTATGTTGCATATAATAAGAATATTAATAATATATCTTGTTATTTGAATTTGGATAGGTATAAATATTGAAATATAAACAAATGCACATTTTAACATAAAATTTTTAAAAGTTTTATTTTTTGAAAAATATTTATAACTTTTTTTTCATTTTTTTTTTCACACAAAATCTTGTGTACAATTAATGCAATTTTATATGGACTTTTGAAAATCACATTTTGAAAGGTAATCAAAAAATATATTTTTAATGACACAAGTTCATTTTATTTTTGAATAAATATAAAATTTTCAAAAATTACCCAAATTTTATCAAAAATAAAATATATTTTTTGTAAAATATAAATTATGTGATCTTAAAAAGTATAATAATATACGAAGAGCTGAAAAGTAGATCACTATATAATTGTTGACATATTTATTTTTTAGTATATTTATAATTTTTTAATATTTATATTATTATTGAAATGTGTATGAGAGTACGGATTATAAAATGTAATTATATATAAAAATATGTACAATTGCAATAATTGTGAGTATGTTGCTAATAAAAAAAGTAATTACGATAGACAACCCAAAATGTAAAACCTAAAATATCAAAATCTAAATAAAGTATCAAATCTAAAATAAATAAAAAATAATTCTGAAAAATTAAATTCTCATCTGACTTCAACACCTAAAATTCCAACTTCCACACCAATCTTATTGTGATACCCATCAACAGTCTTCTTCATTTCACTCGGATTACTTATTGTGGACATTGAATCAGCATTATATACTATCCTATACATTCTAGAATATTTATTTGTTTTATTATTAAAAAATTCATCTTTTAATAACACTTCACCAACCATATCTCCACAAATATTTCTCACAAGTTCATAAAAATCATTTAATTCATTCCAACCCACTATTTTATTTTTATCTTCTTGATCTCTCACCAAATCTACTTCTGGAATCCAAAAAGAAATATCCCTTGAAATATTTTCTAAAGTAGAATATGGTTTGAACTTTACTATTTCACCACTTTCAAACTGTTTCAAAAATTTCTCATCTTCAGTCCAAAAATATCTAATGTCCGGAATATCAAAATAAATCATACATAATCTCTCTAAACCCAATCCAAATGCCCACATATTACCTTCAATATTATTGTTTTCCCTAATAGTTTTGTGCACTATTCCACATCCCAAAATTTCCAACCAATTTCCATTGTGTAAAATTTCAACTTCAAATGATGGTTCAGTAAATGGAAAATAATCATCTTTTATTCTGAATTCAACATTTGGAAACAAATATTTTACAAAATGTTCTAATAAATCTGTCAAAAATGTAATTGGTTCATATTCTGAACCAATTTCTCCAACACCTTCCATTTGATGAAACACTGGATAATGTGTTGCATTAATTTCATCTTTCCTATACACATCTCCAGTCACTAAGAAGTTTCTATGTCCTTTGTTCAATAATTCATTTTGATGTGCAGATGTATGCGTTCTCAATACAGTATTTTCATTAACATAATATGTATCTGATTTTGATCTTGCAGGATGATTTGGTTCTATCAATAACTTGTCAAAATTATCACGTGTACTGACTTGTGGAGAAAAGTTATCAAATTGTTCAAAATTATCAAAATATTTGTATATTTTCTTTTTGATGATTTCAATGGGATGATTTAATTTATTGTGCAAATTTTTATTGAGTTTTTTTTCAATAGAAATTGGAATGTTCGAATGTTCATTTTTATTCATTTTGATAAATATATCATAAGATTAAATGATACAAATACTTTATTTTTCAATTTTTTGATTTATTATACCACATGATCAAATAATATGTCTTCTTCCTATATTCCCATTTATCACTCTATAAACCAAATTATTAAATTTCTCTACTCTTCCACCAATCAAACAATATAATTTTTCTTTATATTTACCTTTTTTTAATACATCTATAAAATTATTGCACTCAATACATTGTCCAACCTTATAATCGCAGTATATATTCACCATAACACCAGTTTGTTTGTAAAAATCATATAATCCATCCTCAGTTATCTGGATTTTCTATAAAACCATTTTGACTAAGATATATTTCCACATTTTTTATGTTAAGACATCTATTCAAAATTTTTATTAAAGTTGCATCGCTATGATGGCAATTGGTTTTTTTATATTTATATTCACATTTTTTATCATTTCAATTTGGTCATCATTCATTTTTTCCTAATGATAATCAATTTGATAAAAGTGCATTGATTTGGCAATAATTCTATTTATACTTTTGGACAACAATCTTAATTTTAATATTTTGTAGAATTTTAAATTTTGGAATATTGATCCAATTATGACCATAGGTAATTTTTCCATAATATTATTATCATTTTATCTTTTAAGTATTACATCTCACAATAAAAAGTTGAAAATCCAAACTATTGATTTATTTATTCATTACTTATCAAATATTAATCATATATGGGAAATAAACATTTCACAAAAATCAATGGATCCATATGGGCCACAGGACTTGTTGAACCCACTGAAGAACAACCAATCATAACATTTTGTGATAAATACTGTGGTAGAAAAATTAATAATAAAATCTCAGAAACTACCTGCCCAATATGTGTAGAAATAGACAAGTATTACATCCAACAATCAAATGAATGTCAAAATTTTGATATGGATATTTCAAAAAAGAAATGTATATCATGTAACAAATTGGAATTATTACAAAAAATAAATTTATGTAAAGCATGCATCAAATTGGAAGAATATAGAAAAGAATCATTGGCAAAATATGTTACACCACAATTTAAAAATTTATGTATTATATGTATTGAATGTGGTAAAAATACAAATAATCATGAACATAAAATATGTAATGATTGTAATAATGCACCTATTTGAATGTAAAAAAAGTTGATTATTCAAATAAATAATGTAATAGTTAACCAATATAATTTATTTATGAATGAATGATCTAATAATAACTAGATTCAAACAATATATATTAACATACACACATAATGATAATACTCAATTTTTTGATAGAATATACACATGTATGTCTTTTAATAATTTTTTAGTAAATGCAACATTGGGAAATATAAATAATTTATCTTTGTCAGAATTAATATATACATTGCGCAATATTGATTATAATTTTGAAGATGCAGAATTAGATAAATTATTTTTTTTTCTGATATCACCAATCACAAAAAGTCCAAAATCAATATGTTACATTAATGACGCAAATATGGACAATTGGAATGAAACTATCATTGAAATTATATTTTCTGAGATGAAATTTAATGATAAAAAAGTAAATGATATAATAAAAGTATTAAAAAGACAAAAAAAATCCAGAAAAAATTTTATCATTTCGCTATTGATAGAAAATAGAGTACAATTTAATGAATTACAAGTAATAAATATTGTAAAATTAAATATATGTGAAGATATAAGACCACCATACAATTATCCCAAACTTTTTTTTGATAATTATGTAACTCTTGATATTGCAAAAAATAATTATAGATCAATAATTTATTTGGCAAGTATTGACATTGAATCACTGAAATATTTTTTGAATAGATTAGATAAAATAGATATTGATTTTGATGTGAAAAAATTAAAACATAATATACAGCATTATGGATTGTATGATGTAATCATTCAGAAATTAGATGATTTGTATTTCACTCCAGAAAATATATTATTATTATTTGTTGGCATTTTTAATGGATGTCCAAGTGAAATATTCAAAATTATGATTAATAAACACATCAATGCATATGGCAAAAATAATTTAAATAATTTAACTGAATTGTGTAAACATATTAGTTTGGAATCATTATTATTTTTGATTGATCAAGATGTAAATGTAAATTTAGAATGTATTCACACATTCATGAATAAACCAATAATAAACACAAAAATAACTTTATCAAAAATATTCAAAAAAATTGTCCCAGTAATAAAAACATTTGAATTATTGTTCAAATTTTACGCAAATAATAAACTGTTAATAAATAAAATGATGGATACCCATAAATTTTATCCAAATATTAATTGTTTGAATAATTTGATGTTATGTCATTCAAAAACAATTGATGATATCAAAAATTTATTAGACTGTAAAATCACACCCAATGATACAACATTAGATAATTTGTTATTTGCCAATGGTTGGTTTAAAACTGACATTGAAATAATAGAACTATTAATTAGTTATGGTTATATTATCACATATGATAGTTTAGAAAAAATATTAAGTAATAATAGATATGTTGACAAATTAGAAAGATTTGGAATTCCATGTGATGAAAAGTTATATTACATATGTTACAAGTCACAAATAGCACTTTTACAATATTATAAATTTGATATAAATCAAAATTTATTATCTTTGAGACAAATGATTTTTGATAATGTGGATGTAAATAAAATAATAAAATTCATAGAAAATAATAATATAAAACCAGACAGATATTGTGCTGATAATATCTTGGATAAACCACCATTATGTCAATACTTTTTGAAAAATAATTATACACCATCACCAATATTTGGTATTTCACTGATTAGAAATTATAAAGGCTTGTTTGAACAAATAATGCAAAATGTCGATTTTGATTACACTATCATGAGTAAACAATACGTTTAATTTATATGAAAAAAGTTGATTATTAAAATAAATAATATAAGAAGATCTTATTATAATTGATTAAATGGATAATGCAATTATAACAAGATTCACACAATATGTCATGAAATTTTCACATAATGATACTATTAAACTGTTTGATACAGAATATACAGAAGATGTTGGCAATAAAAATAAAATAGGATATAAAAATAGAAGAATTGGTAAAGTGCCCATAAAACGCGGTCAAGAAGATGAATGGTTGTATGTTGTGAATGTAACAATAGGTAATATAGATAAATTATCATTATCAGAATTAATATATTTGTTACATAACATGAATTATGATTTTACAAATGAAAGTAATAGATTATTCACTCTTTTAGTTTTACCCATTAATATCAAAAGATCAAAAACATCATGTATCATAAATAGTGGATACAATGACCATTGGCAAAAACATATCATTGAAATCATGTTTTCAAGAATAAAATTTGATGAGGAGAAAGTAAACATCATATTGAAATCACTAAAATATAATTCGTATTCACCAAAATGTTTCATAATTGGATTATTAATGAATTCAAAACATGTGTTCAATGATAAACAAATTATGGAAATCATCAAATTAAATATTGCACAAGATTATTTTGACGCAGATCATCAAATATACGATAATTTCTTTGTTAATGCTATTACTGCTGATTTTGTAAAAAGAAATTACAAAACAATCTTATATTTACCAAAAATTCACCATAAATGTATGAATAGTATTCTATCTAAATTAGATTTTATAGAATCTGATTTTGAAATGACAAAAGTAAATGATGAAGAGTACTATCCAATAATTGTACAAAAATTGGATAAAACATATTTTACTTCAGATAATATTTTGTTATTTGTTAAATATTGGATAAAGAAAAGTCATGATTATCATTTAGTTCCCACAGATACATTTTTGTGTATGATCAATAAACACATTGAAGTACATGGTAAAAACAGTTTAAATTGTCTTGTTGAATTGTGCGAATATGTTAATTTGGAATCTTTATTGTTTTTGATTGATTTGAACATGGGAATAAACATAGAATGTGTTCATAAATACATAAATCATATCAATAAAGATATTGATGAAAGTGATGAAAGTGATGAAAATGAAGAAACTGAAAGTTATAAAAATAAATTATCATTGATATTTAAACACATTGAACCAACCATTGAAACATTTGAACTGTTATTCAAGTATCATACGGATAATAAAAAGTTAATTTGTGCAATGATGGAAAAGCATAAATTCGATCCAAATATAAATTGTTTGAATAATTTGATGTTATGCTGTGATAAATCAATAGTTGATATAAAATGGTTGTTGGATTGCAAAATTATACCAAATGATACAACAATTGATAATTTGGTATCAAACAATGTATGTTGTGATGAAAATGAAGAAATAGTGGAATTATTGCTCAGTTATGGATATAAAATAACTTATGAAAGTTTAGAAAAATTGTTTAATGATGATATATTCATTGATAATTTGGAGAGATTTGGAATACCATATGATGAAAAATTGTATTATTTGTGTTATAAATCTTCATTGGATCTTTTGAATAAATATAATTTTGATATAAATCCAACATTGTTATCTTTGAGAAAAATGATTTTAGGAAGAAAAGTAGATCAGTATAAAGTAATTAAATATATGGAAGATAATGATATCAAACCTGATAGATATTGCGCTGATAATGTTTTGAATAAGTCAGTATTACTTGATTATTTTTTGAATAAAAACTATATACCATCACAAATACTTTTCATTAATTCCATGAGAGGCAAAAAAGGACTATTTGATAAAATAATGAAGAACTCCAATTTTGATTATAAAATAATGGGTGCGCAATATACTTAAAATCATATATTGCATAGATTACACTTTTCATTTAGCAAAAAATTAAAAAACATATAATCAAATATTTCAAAATTCACAAATTTGGGAATTCTTGGACATTTATTGAATTTCACACATAATAAATATTGCACAATAATTTTTTTGAATTCACACAATGAACAATTATATTTGGATTCATCAAAGAATACAATTTGCCAATTCATAGATTATAAAGTTAACAAATTTTGGGATTTTGCCACATTTGATATATTTTATACTCATTATATATTGTTTTATGATTATTTTTAATTTTTTAAATATATTTTTTGAAAGGTTATTCCATATTGGCACATTAATATAACGTGTTGAATTTTGTGGCCAAGATCTATTTAGTTTCATATCTTTTTCATATATATAACCAATTTATGGAAGTATTCATGATTTTATTTATTTTGAACATCTTGTGTATTCTATCTGTTTTATCATTTGATATACCTTGACGATCCGCTAATAGTTCAAGTGTATGATTATTCAAAAGACATTCCAATAATTCATTTTTAAGTTTTTCATCACAAATATTAATATCTCATCCAAAATCAATTGATATTTAGCATACCAATAATTTTAGATAAAAAGTTATCAGTATTTCATCTTTTTTGTATCTTTGGATTAAGTTTAGTATTTACCAAATAATTAAAAAACATATGATCAATTATTTCAAATTTAATATATTTAGGAGGTATTATATATTTGCTGTATTTCAAACATAATATATATTGAATAATAACTTTTTTGAATTCTAGCAATATATTTCTAGATAGATCACACCAGATCATTTCTTTTTGGTTTTTACCTATATATTTTGACCAATAAGTATTTGGTCTCATTTCATCCAAAAAGATATATTGCCAATTTACAGGTGTGTTTATTAATTTATTAATGATACACAAATTATCTATTGGTTCATATTTTCCATAATCTTCTGTAAATTCTTCCAATATGTGATTATTTTTTAGACAAGATATCATTTTTAATGATGTAACACTATTGAATAAATTATTCCTAACAACACCAAATTTTACATTTTTAAGTGTCTTGTTGATATTTAACATTTCAATTATTTGTGATATTGATGCTGAAGAAATATAATGATTGGAAAATCGTAATTTCTTTAATGTATTATTCGTTTTCAGTGCATTGACAAGTTCAGTTATATCAGTATTAATTGGTTTATAATCAGTATATATTGATGTAATGATTTTATTTGTTGCAATGAGTTTTGGCAATGAATTAATCGTGGCACCATTCAATGAAAAATGTGATAAATTGTGTTTATGAGTGGAAATAATTTCACAAACATTTTTAAACATATTACCACATTCTCTACTCAAAGTGTCCAATGATAATATTTTAAGAGTTTTGATGTTTATAATGTCATCAAATAGATTTGGAAGTTTATCAGAATTTATTTGAAATTTTATTATTTTCAGTTCTTCCAATTTTTCACTTTTACATAACTTGCCAATACATTTTGTCAACAAGTTTTCATCATAGTTTGCATAAAATTTTATTCCTTTTAATTTATCCCAAAAAGCATCAACAAAATTAACCAATGAATCATCAGATATATATGCATTTAAATATACATATTCTAGATTTTTTAATTGTTGGAGTGGTATTATCAATTTATCCAAATTATTAAAAAATGCAACTATTTTTATTTTTTTCACATTCTGAAACTTATTAATAATACAAATAATATTGTTGATAGTATTATCTTTTTTGCATGATGTAGAACAATATAGTTTTAATTCCAATATTTCATCATATTTTGTGTGAATAATACGTTTCTCCAATTTATTTTCAAAATGATATGTGTTACTTTTTTCCACACAATATTCAGAATTAATACTTAATGTGATTTTGTGCATTATGATAATATTCATAATAATAGTGTAATACAATATATCATTATTTCATTTTTTTTTATAAATTAAGCTTTGCATTTACCAAATAATTAAAAAACATATAATCCAATATCCAAAATTTTATGTATTTTGAACTTACCACATATTTTTTATGTTTCACACACAACAAATATTGAGTTACATTCTTTTTAAAGTCCAATAACAAATATTTTGATGATCTTGACCATACAATATTTTTTTTCCAATATACATTTTTTTCCATTTTATCAAAAAATATATTTTGCCAATTCACATTTGTATTTATCATTTTATTAATTTCACAAGAGTGATTCACCATTTTCCTTTTGTGACCATTAAAAATTATCCCATTGATTTGTTCCAAAACATGGTTATTCTTCAAACATTTTATCACTTCACGTATTACATGTTTACTTAATTTACCTGTTTGTATACCCATTCTTATTGATTTTAATGTTTTATTTACATTTAGTATTTTTACAATATCTAATAAAGAATCATTTGTGAATTCACTATTAATTAAATGTAATGTTTCTAATGTATCATTTATTTTTAACGCATCTACTAATTTTACAACATTTTGATGATTATTCAACATATAATTTGTACGTATTGTCTTTACAATTTTATTTGTCAGTATTAATTCAGGCAATGATTTTTGAGAATATCTTAATGTTGAATTATAAAAGTGAATAATGTGTATATCTTTTATATTTGAATTGATGAAACACGACATTAAATCTTCATCATCATGAACACAACATAATGATAAAGAAGTCAAATTATGATTACTTGTTGCAATTATATCACATATATTTTTATATGAAATATTATCATCTGCATCATCATAAAAATTCAATGATAATTCTGTAATATTTCTTAAATTCAATATTTTATGAAGAATCTTTTTTTCATTGTGATGTATATTACATATATTAATATGTTTCAGCACATTATTGTTCGATAATGTATCAATAATTTTTATTAACAAGTTTTCATTGTCATTTATATTTAATTTAATATCGTCTAATTTATCCAAAAATTCACTAATAAATGTTACCAATGAATGATGACTTGCGGGAGAATCCACAGATATAGTTTCCAAGTATTTTAATTGTTTTATTGGTAATACTAGTTCTGTAAAATCAACAAAACTCCAAGAAAATATTATTTTTATTTTTTTTAGATTTATGAATTTTTGTATAATAGTTGATATATTATCCATACAATGGTTTTGGTAAAAACAAATATTTATTGTTAATTCCATTATATTATCATAAATCATATCATTTGTATTTATTAATAAATTTTCGCCTGAATTATTATAATATGTAAACTGTATGCCATGATGTTCATCGATAAATATTCCAATAATGTTCATTTGTAATATAACTAGTAATATAATGAATCATAACGATTTTATATTTCAATTTTTTGTGCATAAAGTAAGTTTCACATGTGTCAAAAAATCAAACCACATATATTTCAATATTGCAAAATATATATGTTTTGGTGGTCTAATGTATTTTTTAAATTTTACACATAATATAGTCATCATTACATTTTTCTTGAAATCCAATAATAAATTTTTTGATGATTCGCACCACACAAGCTCACATTTGTAATGACCTGTTGAGATTCTTTTGGTCATATTTTTGTTCCAATATGCATTTATTATCATTTTATCAAAAAACATATATTGCCAATTTATAGGTGCGTTGATTAATCTATTTATCATACACAATTTGGTGATTAATCTTTCTCTGTAATTACTGGATACATCAATTCTAATAAATTCTTCTAATGTACGATTATTTTTCAAAAAATTTATTATTTTTTCATAATGATATTTTTGTATCGTATCTTTTTCTTTGCCCAATTTTATGGATTTTAATGTCTTATTAACATTCAATGTTTCAATGATTTCATACAAAGAAAAATTTATGTAATCGTCTGGAAGATGTAATTGCTCCAATGTATCATTTATTTTCAATGCATTACACAAATTATTTACATTTTCGATGCTATTCAATTTATAATTTGTGTGAATTGATACCAAGTTTTTATTTTTTAATATTATTTCAGGTAAAGATTCTTGAGATACACTAAAATAACTGTTACTTGTGATGTTTATATATTTTAAATTAGAATTGTAAAAATATGATAATAAATCGATATTCGTAACATTTCCTATCAATGAAAAATGTGTTAAATTGTGTGGTTGATTTGCAATTATATCACATATATCATTATATGTGGATTCTGGTTGTTTAGTGTTGAGTTCAAATGATAATTTTACAAGATATTTAATCTCAAAAATCTTATGAATTACATTTTTCACATTAAATAACTTGCGATATGGATATTTGCATATTATATAAATTTCATTTATTGTATTACTTTTCGATAATATATCAATATATTTTACTAATGATATTTCATCATAAACCACAAATTTTATTTTTTTTAACTTGTTGCAAAATGTGCTGAAAAATAAAAAGGATGATTTTGAATAATTAGTTATATTTACATCAATATCTACTACTTGCAGTTTTTTTAGTTTACTCAATGGTTCAGCAAAACAATCAATGTCACAAATAGAATGAATGAATATTATTTTTTTTACATTTACAAACTTTTGAATAATAAATGGTATGCTATTAAATATTTTACCATAGTGATTATAAGATGATATTTTTAATTCTGATATTTCATCATAAAGTATCGTTTTTACATCAAGTATTTTATCGAAATGATAATAGAGTAGATCACCACAATTTGGATCTCCCACAGAACATATATTTATTGTATTCATTTTCTTAATATCGTTCATTTTAAAGATACTTCAATATGTATGTATTTCAACTTTTTCATTAAAAAAATGAATAATAAAGAATTTAAAGTGTAAATATGAATGTAAATAAAATATAATGAGTGATATAAAAGATAATACATTGATTGATTTGGTATTCAATCAAATGAATGATAAAATAAAATCAAAAGATCAAATTGAAATAGTTGATGTGAGAATTAAAGTTAATGATGTGCATACTTGCCATACTATGAATTGTACTATTTGTGATGATATGATTGCACAAAATGCAGAATATGGTATTGTTGAATTTTTGTGTAAAATAATAAATGAAGACAATATAAATTTTTATTGTTGTAAGATAAATCAAGAAATCATGTTGCAAAGTTGTGAATATGAATTTGATTTTGATAATTCAAATGAATTTGATGTGAATGATGAATTAAAAAATACAAATGTGGAAATTTTGGATATGTTAGAATATCCACATATTCCAATGTTGCATGATTATTATTTGAAACTGGAATTCACCAAAAGAATGGTAGAGTTAGGCGAATTGGGAAAACAATATGTCCATCATACATATTTGCCATACAGCAAGTTCATTGCAAGTAAAACTAAAAAAGAAGAAATTGTTGAACCAAAAAAGAAACATAACAAATATGATAAGAAACAAAAAAAAAGAGCATAATTTACAAATAATTGAAAAATATATTGCATGTAATGTATTTTATAATCAATAAATATAATGTCATTTGGTTATAATTATTATCCTCAATATTCTCAACAAATTCAGTTTACTCCATATCCTCAACAATATCACGTTTATTATCGACCAAATGAATGCAACAACTGTAAAAATTCATTGAAAAAGAAAGTGGAAAGTAAAATATGGTTGATAATACAAGATGATGAAAACAAATGTATTGTATTAGATAAAACAACTAAAACATATGAAGAATGTGATAGTTATAATATTGGTTATTACAAATCAACAAAAATTATATGTTTGAAAAAAGATGATGAACCATATATGTGTATAGATGATATGGGAACAAAAAATATAAATAAAGAACATGTTTATCATATTTCAAAAATAATGTTGGGTTGGGAAAATGAAACCAGTGAGTATTTGAAATTAGGACTTGCAAGCGAATATTTTAGATCTTTATGTGTAACTTTTATATTATGTTGCAAAAAATCTAATATTAAAAAGTACATTCCAAGACCAATTATGATGATAATTGTGGAATATTTATATTAATAAATTATGAATGATCATGAATTTTATTGGTTTTGGCATAGTCACATATTTTCTTACAATCAATAATAATGTTATGATTTGTATTTTCGTATAACTCGTTAAATATTCAATGTGATTGCTTAGATCATAAATGTTATTAATTTTGAATATTTTATGATTATCACATTGGATTATTTGCTTGTGTAATTTCAATATTAATGGTTTGTCACAATGAGATAAGGTTTCCAAAGTGGAAAAATCGTGAGAATATATATGGGAATTTTTGGTGATTATGCAAAAAGTAGAATATCTTGTGAATATGTCTGCAATTTGATTTGGATGATATGGTAATTCATATTGTACCAAACTATTTTTATCATAAAAATCACATTTTATCAAAGTTGCAATGTCATTTGATTTTGATTGTATGTACAAGCAAAAAATATCAAAGTACATGCCAAGAATTTTGATAATATTTGAATTTTTTAGTAACTCACAAAGATTAAATTTCTTCGTGTATTTATAGCACATATCCCAAATGTCATATTGAGTAAAAATATAATCCCTATTAGTAATATTTACATGCGATTTCAGCAAGTCATTTGATACTTGGTATATATTATAATCATCAGTAATCATAATTGTATACCTATCAAATATTTGATGTTTTATTTTATTTTTGAATTTTATTACATGGAATGATTTATTTTCGTCATTATAATACATCAAAATGTAATCTTTTATTTTATCATCAAAGATATCAACAATCATATCATTTGGATTTTCAATAATAATAATAATATCTTTTACATTTTCAGCAATCTTTTTATAATTTGAATATAAATCACCATTATAGTACAATGATATATCTTTTGCTTGACATATTTGATTGTTTGGATTATAACGATAACTATGAAACATATTTAGCATTTTTCCAGTAATTGTATAAGAATTAAATCTTAATTTTTTTATGTCTGCATTGAATCTTTTTATAATTTTAGCATTATCAATATCAAATCCACCACTTGTTTCATCACTAAATTTTAATAATACAGACTTTTCAACTTTTAGTAATTTGTCATATATTTCCAATTCATCTTCATTCATGATATACAAATTATTCATTATAAAGTGACACAGAGATTATAATATTCAACTTTTTATAAATTAAACATTATATGAGCATTTTACTCACAATTAACAATTTCATCACTTTTGGCATCTTTGAATATCTATTTAAAACACAAAACAGTGTAGATATTTGCTTTTTAAAAGAATTAATAAAATGCACAGATTCTGTCACTACATCATAAACATTTTTTATATCAAATATATTTTTGCCATTATATTTGATAACTTGGGATTCAAATATAATATTTTGTGACAATTCAAGTGATTCATGGTATCTCTCATTGTGTATTGTGTTGTATACGTCAACTGATGAATTTTTATTTATTGTAAAAATTACATAAAAAGATAATTTTCTACTATTATGTGAATAAATGTCAATAATATTATCATTATTAATATTCATCATATTCCATTTTGAATCAGAATAACATATGAAATTATTGTTCAAATATAAATATGAATTTTGGTAGTCATTAAATGTTTTTGATATTTTTTTAACACCAAAAGATCTAATATTTGCTATATCACCTACTGTGCAGCTCACAGAACTTAATGTGTAAATTTTTTGTTTGTTAATTGTATTTATCAAAAATTCACAATCAATATTGTAATAAATAGATTCATTTGTGATAATTTTAATGTAAGAATTATTAATGGTGTATACCAATATATTAATTCCATCAAATATATTTGCAAATTCACAAAATTCAGTATTTCTATATAGTAATAATTTTCCATCAAAAGTATCACATACAAAATTATTATTATACATATTGCTCATATCATTGATATTTTCTGCAATTTTAATGTTATCCTTGAATAAATCACCATTATATTTTAAAGTAAATGGTAAACTTGTATATTTATATTCAGATTTTTCTGTTTCTTTCATAATGAGAACATAA